>ERZ1643247.1511-NODE-1511-length-21140-cov-19.236946_pt1 | contig 21140 bp, 16 predicted proteins | sample MGYA00579264_ERZ1643247 | MGnify/ENA primary metagenome ERZ1643247 (study PRJEB29033, sample SAMEA4952262) | chicken gut metagenome | biome: Broiler Chicken; feature: Gastrointestinal Tract; material: Caecum | place: Ireland | collected 2018 | study: Broiler... | reverse complement strand
CGACAGCTCATAACCCGGAGGTCGGAGGTTCAAGTCCTCCTCCCGCAACCAGAAATCCGCTGGAATCAGGTGATTCCAGCGGATTATTTTTGTTTTCCGCAACTTTTTTGAGAGGTTTATTTTTGGCTTTCAAATCTGACCCAGATCCTGACCCATACGGGAATTTTTCCGGACTGGGCAGGACTATAAACTGCCGGAGAGGACGTGTTCCATCGCTTCCGCCGCCTGCCGCTGGGCCGAGGTGGTCACATGGGCGTAGGTGTCCAAGGTGAACCCGGCGCTGTAGTGGCCCAGCATGCCGGAGACGGTTTTCACATCCACTCCGTTTTGCAGGGCCAGGGTGGCGAACGTGTGCCTCAAATCATGGAACCTGACCCTTGGCAGTCCCGCCCGTTTCAGCACCCGGTGGAGCATGTGGAGCACACTGTCCGGGGACATGGGGCCACCTGTCGGACTGGGAAACACCCAGGGACAGCTCCCCACTTTCTTTTTTTGCTGATTCAGAACGTCTACCGTATCCTTTGCCAGAGGCAGGGTGCGGTAGGCGTTTTTTGTTTTCAAGGGTGCTTCCACCACCTCGCCGTTGATTCTTGCTATTTGCCGTTTAACCCGGAGGTCGCCCCGTTCTAAATCAAGGTCCTCCCACTTCAGGCCTAACAGTTCTCCTCGCCGCAGACCGGTGGCCAGCTCCACGTAGTAGAGTTCGAACACTCCGCTGTCCTTGGCCTCCCGCAGGAAGGAGGCCAGCTGCTCCACCGGGAGCGTCTTCATCTCTCTGTGCTCCACCTTGGACAGGGCGCAGCCGTCTGTGGGGTCTGTAGCGATGAGCTTCTGTTCCTTGGCCAGCTTCATCGCCGAGGCAATGATCTGATGGAGATTCCGCACCGTCTTGGGACTTAGCCCCCTGCTCTGCTTCTTGCTCTCGATGCGCTCCACTCTGCCGCTGCTGAGCAGTTTCTTATAGAATTTCTGTAACTCCAGAGATGTAAGTTTGCTCAGAGGGATTTTCCCGACGTTGGGCTTGATGTGGTTGTCGATGTAGCCCCGGTAGGTCTGGTGGGAGGAGGGCCGAACCTTTACCTTGGCGTAGTTCTCGAACCAGATGTCCATCCACTCTCCCACAGTGTACTGCTTTGATCTCACCGGGTCGATTTGCTTGGCTTCCTCAATAGCCTGCTTCAGCTTGGCCCGGGCCTCCGCCTGGGTCCGACCCAGGACGTTCCGGTAGATAGCCTTGCCCGTCTCCGGGTCGTGACCGGCGGTGTACCGGCCCTCCCAGCGGCCGTCCTTCCGTTTTCGGAGGTTGCCCTCCCCGTTGGCTCTGCGCTTTGCCATGTTATGCCGCCTCCTTTGCAACGACACACAATACCACAGAAACGGGAAATAGCCAGGGGCACGGCGCAGAGTTATCAAACAATTCACACTTTCCCGCTGGGAGTCCTCTTTGTCAACACCGTCGCATTTTCCAGTTCCGGAGCGGCTTCCATTCTTTGTTTAGGCGGCGCAATTTTTGAGAAGCCTGACATATTGCTGTGCACAGCGTCGGTGAAAAAGCCGGGAACCTTTTGGAACCGCTGGATTTTCTCAAATCTCCGACCACCTAAAATTCAAAAAGCCCTTTCAGCGACCACCTGGCACGGCGCTGAGGCGAAATCCCGCAATCCCTTGACACGCCCCGCTCTGCGGGGCGTTGTGACCGGGAGGCGGGCGCTTTGCGACCACCTCCCTTTATCCTCGTTCTAAAATCGAACGCCCCTGGTTCCAGCGAAACAGCCATAACCAAGGACGGAAGAATCATGTTCAGAGAGAAAAAATCCGGCGCTGAAGTGGAAAATATGGCAGCCCTTTGGACATCCGTTTTCTGGTCTTGTCCTTCGCCTGTAAGGGCCCCTCAACGGCGACATCCTGGTTTGCTGGGACCCACCGGTGCCCTGTATCCAATCGTCTCACACAGGGCGGCACAGGGGCAGCACGGCGGGATTCCTTTTCTTGGTGTGTAAAGGCACCGCAGCATTTTCTTTCTCTGCAGATAAAGTGGGTCCGGGCTTCCGCCCGGAAATCGTGTCGGCTGCCGCTCGCGGCAAGCCAGACGCTCTGCTTGCCCCACCCGCGGGTGGGTAAAATCTCTTGTTCCACCTTGTTTTACTTATAGGAGCCCTTTTTGTGCGCTTGTTTTTTCTTCTTTTCCATGGTACACTGAATTTACGATGGAGGTGTACCTATGTACCCTGCATATCATGTATTTGACCTCTCCTGCAGCCAGGAAGTCCCAGCAGAAATCCTTCCGGCCACCGAGTCTGACTTTCGCCTCACCGTGCAGGATTGTTGGCAGACCAGTTGGATGTCCAAGTATCTTCAGGAGCCATTTCTCCAGAAATACGCATTGAAAATTGCAGCCACAGGCGAGCTTGTAGGACTCGGCGCCTATCGAAATATGCCGGAGGGATTTTTGGTATATATTGAGTACATAGAAAGTGCGCCTCACAGCAACCCAACTTTATCGAAAAATCGCAAATATCGCGGCATTGGGGCTGCGCTTTTGGCTTACGGAGTCCAGTTATCGATAGACTCTGGTTACGGCGGTACGATTTATCTGAAGGCAAAAACCTCAGAGATACGGGAACACTATATTCGTGATTTCGGAGCAATACCATTCAGCCATAGGGAGCCCTTTCTGCTGCTGATTGACGGAGAGGCTGCCCGAAACCTGCTATTTCAATTCATGAAGGAGGAGTTGTGATGCTATCTGAAAACTACGCAAAGCTGGACGATTTGGCGGGGCCGGATTCTTTTGTCACACCTCCCAGCCAGACGGATCTGGCATATATTCTGCATTTTCAGAAAATCTGTAAACGCTACAATATCGACTTTGCAACAGCAGATGAGGATGAGCGGGATTTTGTAATCCGTATGGCAGAAAAGAGTTTTTACTCCATGCGCGCCTGACCCAAAATCTGACCCAGAACCGGAAAAACTGGGCCGGAACAGAGAGAATATAACCTCCGGGTTTGGGCCCATTTTAGGCCCAAAAACGCTCGGAAAGCGTTGAACCGCAGCAGATGGACAAACCTACAGCAGCTCATAACCCGGAGGTCGGAGGTTCAAGTCCTCCTCCCGCAACCAGAAATCCGCTGGAATCGCCTGATTCCAGCGGATTATTTTTGTTTTCCGCAACTTTTTCGCGAGGTTTATTTTGAGTTTCTGAATCTGACCCAGATTTTGACCCATACGGGAATTTTTCCGGACTGGAGAGGGCTATAAACTGCCGGAGAGAACGTGTTCCATGGCCTCCGCCGCCTGCCGCTGGGCCGAGGTGGTCACATGGGCGTAGGTGTCCAGGGTGAACCCGGCACTGTAGTGGCCCAGCATCCCGGACACCGTCTTTACGTCCACTCCATTCTGGAGGGTCAGGGTAGCGAAGGTATGCCGTAAATCGTGGAACCTGACTCGAGGTAATCCCGCCCGCTTCAGCACCCGGTGAAGCATGTGGAGCACGCTGTCCGGGGACATGGGGCCGCCCGTGGGACCAGGGAATACCCAGGGGCTTGCTCCGACCTTCTTTTTCTGTTGATCCAGAACGTCTACCGTATCCTTTGCCAGAGGCAGGGTGCGGTAGGCGTTTTTTGTTTTCAAGGGAGCTTCCACCACCTCCCCATTGATCCTTGCCACCTGCCGCTTTACCCGGAGGTCGCCTTTCTCAAAATCAAGGTCCTCCCACTTGAGCCCCAGCAGCTCTCCCCGCCGCAGGCCGGTGGCCAGCTCCACATAGTAGAGCTCGAACACGCCGCTCTCCTTCGCCTCCCGCAGGAAGGACGCCAACTGCTCCACCGGGAGGATTTTCATCTCCCTGTGCTCCAGTTTTGGCAGAGCACAGCCCTCGGTGGGGTCTGCGGCGATGAGCTTCTGTTCTTTGGCCAGCTTCATCGCCGAGGCAATGATCTGGTGCAGGTTCCTCACCGTCTTGGGGCTCAGGCCCTTGCTCTGTTTCTTGCTCTCGATTCTCTCCACTCTGCCGTTGCTGAGCAGCTTCTTGTAGAACTTCTGTAACTCCAGAGAGGTGAGTTCGCTCAGAGGGATCTTCCCGATGTTGGGCTTGATGTGGTTGTCGATGTAGCCCCGGTAGGTCTGGTGGGAGGATGGTCTCACCTTCACCTTGGCGTAGTTCTCGAACCAGACGTCCATCCACTCCCCCACGGTGTATTTCTTGGCTTTTGTCTGATCTACGATCTTTGCTTCCTCAATAGCCTGCTTCAGCTTGGCTCTGGCCTCCGCCTGGGTCCGACCCAGGACGTTCCGGTAGATAGCCTTTCCCGTCTCCGGATCGTGACCGGCGGTGTACCGGCCCTCCCAGCGGCCGTCCTTCCGTTTTCGGAGGTTGCCCTCCCCGTTGGCTCTGCGTTTTGCCATCTCTGTTACCGTCCTTCCGGGAGGGCAGTCAGACTGCCGTCGTCCTCGTCCAAGGCCTCCACAGCCAGGCGCATCCCCAGCCGGAAGCCCAGGATGAAGTTCTCCAGGGCCAAGATGCTTCCGATCTCATTCTCTGCGTTGAGGAGCCGCAGGAGCATGGTTTTCTCCTCTCCTTCCAGCAGAGCGGAGAGCTTCTCCTCGTATTCCTCCGCCTGGTCCATGGCCTGCTGCAGTGGAGAGCCTGGGGTGATGTCCTGCTCGTTGGGTGTGATTTTCCCGAAGTACAGATCTTCCAGTATGTTTCGCATGTGTGCCGCCTCCTTTGCAACGACACACAATACCACAGAAATGGGAAATAACCAGGGCTGTGGCGCAGAGTTATCAAACAATTCACATTTTCCGGGAGTCGCCCTTTTCTTTGTCAACACCATCTCATTTTCCTGCTCTGGACGACCTTCTCTCTTTGTTTATGCAGCGCAATTTTTGAGATACCCGAAGCATTGCTGTGCACAGCGTCGGTGAAAAAGCTGGGAACCTTTTGGAACCTCTGGATTTCCTCAAATCTACGACCACCTGAAATCCGAAAAGCCGGTTCAGCGACCACCTAGCACGGCGCTGAGGCGAAATCCCGCAATCCCTTGACGCGCCCCGCACTGCGGGGCGTTGTGACTGGGCCGGCGGCGGTTTACCGACGCGGTCCTTTATCCTCGTACTAAAACCGAACGCCCCTGATTCCAGCGAAACGGCCGGAACCAGGGGCAAAAAAATATTTTTTCCAGGAATCAGAATTCGCTTCAAAAATGGAAAATACGGAGTTCTCTGGGCACTAACTTTCTGTTCCCACCTTTCGCCCACAGGGGCCGCACAGCGGCTTTATGCCGACGCTTGTTGGTACACGGTTGTCCTGCGCCCAAGCGCCTCACACGCGGCCTCACAGGGGCAACGCACGGCGGGACCGCGCTCCCTGTCCTGCCAGGCACCCTGGCTTTTCTTTTCTCTGCCGATAAAGTGGGTCCGGGCTTCTGCCCGGAAACTGCGTTGGCGGCCGCTTGCGGCAAGCCAGACGCTCTGCTTGCCCCACCCGTGGGTGGGTGAAATCGTCCTCCTACCGGTTGCTGCTAACGTCCCCAAAGTGGCCCTTCGCACTGCGGGAAGGAGTGGCAATTTTATTTTTCCTGCTTTTTCTTTCCTTCCTTGGAAATGAGCCAATGGCCTCAGAGCCATCTTCCACAAAAGCGGGCACAACGGCCCAAATCCGTCCTGAAAGCCCCCGGCGGGACGGAACGCTGCCCCTCCCCGAATGAGGGCACACAGCGGCCCACAGGTGGTCACGCGGGGTTTTCCCACTCCCGCAGGAGAGTTGCCACCTGCTGGCGCTCCGCAGTCAGATCCAGTACTGCCAGCTGCCGCTGGCGGTACTCCTCCACCGCCTGCTGGATAAGGACGGATGGTGTAGCGCAGACAGCCGTTGAGGATGCGGCCGTCCCGGGTTGTGACGGTGGTGCGCTCCGTGATGACGAGGCCCTGCTCCTCCAACTCCGCCACGTACTTGCGCACCGTGTTCTCGCTCATGCCGGTGGCGTGCCCAATGCTGCGGTGCAAGAGCTGCGGCCGCTGGTTTCCCCAGGCCGGGTCAGCGCGGAGTACTGTGAGCGGCCGGTGGCCCCTGTCGGGAGGCCGGGGCCTTCCAGCAGTGAACCAAGAAGCAGTCCGACGATCCGGTGTTCAAGGCCTACCGCAAGGAGTACAAGAAACGCTTTGCCTGGAGCAAGGCGGGCCGCATCACCGACGAGCAGTTCTACGCCCGGAGCAAGCAGGCCCGGGAGAAGTGGTCGGTGTCCAGACCTTCTTCTGAAGCCGCTGGATGGCCGCTTTATGCTCCGGGAGTTTCTACTTCAGCGTGGCCGCTTCCACTGTGTAGCCGACAGACAGAGCCTGAAATTGCTCCGCCGTGATCCGCTCCAACACCGCCTCGTTCATGCTCTGTGCCCGGAGGCAGTGGGCACGCACACCTATACTTGAAAATCAGTAAAGCGACATTTGCTGTTACCCTTTATACGCGCAGAAGAATGGCAGAGTGCAAATAATACATTGCACTCTGCCATAAGATTACCGCCCGAAGCTGTCTTTCTACAGCGGCTTCCGCACTTTACAGCTAGTCCCATTCTCTATTTGAAACTACACTCAAATCTTTTTCCTGCACTGAATGGGTGCTTATTATCCTCGTGTGGGGAGATCATGCGTGGCCCACACCTTGTCAGAATTGCAGAGGGTAATGAAGCTGATTAACATAATAAGTCTTTCGCCCTTCAAAGTCCTTGCGCCTAATTTATACAGGGTAAATCACAGGCCCGAGAAATACTGTTGCGATCATTAGGATGACACACAGCGGGCCGCCGATCTTCACATAGTCCATGTACTTGTAGCCAGCCGGCAGTGTCTGTGTACAAGCGGGAGTTCCCACCGGGGTAGCACATGCCAGGTTGGTGGCAATACAGCCAATAACAATCACAAAGGGAACAGGACTGACTCCCATTTGGAAAGCGATCTCAATGTAAATTGGCGTCATCATGGCGGCCAGGGCGGAGTTGGACATAAAGTTGGTCAGTACGGTGGTAACAATAACGCCGGCGGCCATTAAGATCACTGGAGACGCGTTGTCCCCACCGAACAAATTCAGCACGAAGTCGGCAATGACTTTCCCGCCGCCGGACACATCCAAGCCGGTGGCAAAGCCCTGGGCAGCGCCTAAAATAATGATGGTATTCCAGTCCAACTCTGCCAGTGTTTTTTTCAAGGGCATACATCCGCTGGTAATCAGGATTGCTGCCCCCAGCAGGCCAATGATGCCTACGTTGAGATACTCGTCGAATCCAGGCAGACTGCTGACGATAAATCCGATGATGCAGAAAGCCAGCACAGCGACGGACAGATAGCCTTTCCACTTGGGAATTTCAGGCTGTGCGGAGGTCTGCTCCGGATGTTGTTTCAGCTTCTCCTCCAGGCTGTAGTAATAATTACCCTTGTTGAAGTCCGGTTGCTCCGGCTTTAAAACTTTTTTAGTCAAGTCATAGCCCACTGTTCCAAAATAGAGGATCATAATAATGCTCAGCGGAATCATAATCCAGGTTTCGTCCAACAGGGTCAGCCCAGCTTCATATCCCTCATGTGTCATCAGGATGGTGTTTGCCATCTGCTGGGAACCGGAACCCACCAGGGTACCGGCTCCGCCCACAGCGGAAGCAATTCCAGCAGCCATAATGACCATTTTAGAGCGAATGATTCCATTTGACTTGGCAGCAACAGCAGCTATAATAGGCATCCAGGTAGCAATTGTTCCGGAATTTGACAAAACGGAGGACATGAGGGTACAACAGATCACCACAACGATGGTAAAGACCCGCTCGTTTTTTGCGAACCGACTGGCTCCAATGGCAGCCCCCAGTTTGTCGGCCATACCGGTCTGGAACAGGGAATCGCCCACCACACACATGCCAGCCACCATCATCACAGTGCTGCTGGAAAAGCCGGCGTAGACCTCGCCCAGAGACATCTCCGGAAGAATGATTCCCATGGCAATGGACGAGAGCACAGCGGTCATTGCAAGGGGAATCTTTTCCAGAATGAAGGATACAATAGTAATTAGGATAATAATAATTGCGATAGTGCTGGATTCCATAGGTGAAACTCCTTTCCCCTCACAACAGGACTGTGATAGGTTTGGTTTTTAAAGGGTTCCGCGCGGAGTTTTGTCGACGTCCTTATGCTTGCATATTTTTGTGCACTTGTCAAAGCGCAGTTTAACAAAACGCACCGCCGAAAATTAGTTAAATTAAATAAAAAATGTGGGAACAAACTTGGAATATATCCACGAAAAATACAGAGAAAGATTAAGAACAGCATAAACAGTTGCGCTGTAATGATAGATTCTTCCAAAATCGTTTCATATTTACAGGGGCAACTGTTTCGTTCGGTGAAACAAATTGGCACGCCAGACAGGGCCCTGTCTGGCGTGCCAATTGACGTTTTTTCGGAAACAAATATGAAAATCAAGAAATGCAGGGGAATTTCAGATCAAAAAAGTGCTGCTGGTGTCCTGCCGATTCTTCACCAAATTCGTAACAAACAAGCAAATTATGCGAAATAGACAAAAACGAGGAGATATTGTACAGTTGTTTTGCGAAAAGCCTCCGGGAAATACATTCTTCCGTCAGCTCTGATTCTGAGGAATAGCGTTTCCAGGAGCTTGGTAGAAGTGAACCAGAAAATCCCGAAACCGTGTCGCCGCAGGAGAGAGCTCCTGATCCGCCCGCCAGAACACAGTCTGAATCCTGGGATTGGGAGGATAGCTGACACGCACGGCCTTGATGGCGGGGTTTCGGACAGCCCGACTGCCCAGAACGCTGCTGAAAGCGATTCCGACCCCATCTTCCACCAAGTTGGCCCGCAGCTGGTACTCCGTCTCTGCCACAATGGTGGGAGTAAAACCCGCCAATTTACAGCCGCCGTCAAAGTAGTCCCGGGGCGCATAGTACTTGGGAAGCGCGATAAAAGGTTCATTCTTCAGCTCGGCCAGAGAGATAATCTTCCGCTGGGCCAGAGGGTGATCCTGCCGAAGCAGTACGGTGGGGGGATCCTCTACAATAAAGCGATGCTCATAGGTTTTATCTGAAATTTCTCCTATATCCGTAATGATCAGATCGTAGAGCCTCAAAATCTCCGGGTCCCGGAAGGCGTCTTTCCGAAGCACTGTGTGGCTGACCGAAATTTCCGGGTAAGCCCTGATAAATGCGCTGAATACATATACCCAATTGGTGGGAGTAGCCACTGCTACATTTACGGTCTGCTCTGACTGGGAGGCCGTGGAGCGGAACTTATGCTCCACCATATCCAGCTCCGAAAAAATATTGCACACATGTACATACAAGATCCGCCCGTTTTGATTCAGACGGAGCCCGCGTCCCACATGATCAAAAAGCTCCACCCCAAGCTCTTCCTCCAGCTTAGAAATGCTGGAGCTGAGGGCTGGCGCAGAGATATGGATAGCCTTTGCGCTGCTCAGCAGGTGCTCCTTTTCCGCCAGGATTTTGAAGTAGTGCAGCTGCAGCAAGTTCATAGAAACATCTCCCCGTTCCTCACAATGTGCTTTGAGGAAACCTGAAATTGGAATACGGTGCGGGAGACGTGTCCCACGGCATCTGTCGTATCCCTCCCAAGTCTCCTTTGACATGCCCGCGACATAATTTAAGTATAGTAGTTTTGTTGTACAAATTCAAGAAAAATCCCACGGTTTTCACAAAATCGTGATGTGATATGAAAGATCAGCATGCCGAAATCAGGAAAGTAAATGATTTTTGAATGTGTTTAAGGAGGCATCTATGAAAGCTCTAATCATTGACAAGATACCGGAAGTTATTGAGACTTCCCTGAAAAACCACGGAGTGGAAACCGAAGTAGCTGTCATGCCTGGTATCGATTATCTGAAACAGCATATCGGAGAGGCAGATCTTTTGGTTATGCGGGTGGTGCCGCAGATTGACCGGGAACTGCTGGATCTGGCGCACAATCTAAAGATGATTGCCGTGTGCAGCGTAGGTACGACCCATATTGACCTGGCCTACGCAAAGGAGAAGGGCATTCAGATCATCAACGCCCCTGGGGCCAGCGCCAATGCAGTGGCGGAGCTGGCTATTTCCAAAATGTTGGATTTGAGCCGCCATGTCATCGCCGCCCACCGGGAGGTTTCGGAGGATCGGATCTGGGAGAAATATCACTTTACTGGCCACGAGCTGAAGGGGAAAGCGCTGGGTCTGCTGGGCTACGGCAGGATCGGCCGCCGGGTGGCGGAGATCGCCCGGGTGATCGGCATGCGGATTTTAGCCTACGATCCCTATTTGACTGCGGAGCAGTGCAGCCAGGCCGGAGCGGAAAAAATGGAGCTGGATGAGATTTTGGAAGCTTCGGACGTACTTGCCATTCACCTTCCCCTGACTCCGGAGACAGATCACCTGATTTCCGCGCCGGAGATTGCGAAGATGAAGGACGGCGCTTTGATTATCAACATGAGCCGCGGCGGGATTCTGGATGAAGAGGCCGCAGCCCAGGGGCTGAAATCCGGAAAGCTGGGCGGCGTCGGCGTGGACGTTATCAAGGGTGAACTGGCGGATCTGTCCGGCGGCGACGTGCTCTACTCCCCTCTCTTTGACTGCGGCGGAAACTATGTGGTCAGCCCCCATATCGGTGCCAGAACCTATGAAGCTCAGGAGGCAATTGGCACGCTGGTCTGTGAACAGATCATGAGCTACTTTCATCTGGATACGAAGTGACAGCGGACTCCTTCTTTCCTTCCATTTCCTATGCGGGCCGGCCACTCCCCAGGCCCGGCCCGCATAGGAACCGATACTTGGAAAGTTTTTATATTCGTCAATGAGGTGTGGATCCATTCTCGTTTCAAAAAGCAAGGAGGTACAGTATCAGAATGGCCAAAAAATTTCAGATTACAATTCGCGAGAAGAACTGCAAGCAGTGCGGCATCTGTTCTTACTTATGTCCCCGACAGGTGCTGACCCAGGAGATGGGGCAGTGCCCGGTACCGGAGCACCTGGAGAACTGCATCGGCTGCCGGCTGTGTGAGATGCGCTGCCCGGACTTTGCCATCGAAGTGGAGGAGGTCGCGCAATGAAAGAGACAAAGAAATTTATTGAGGGCAACATTGCCATTGTAGAGGGCGCTCTGGCGGCCGGAGCCCGCTTTTACGCAGGGTATCCCATCTCTCCCAGTTCGGAGATCGCGGAGTACTCCTCCCAGATGCTTCCCAAGGTGGGGGGACTGTATGTGCAGATGGAGGACGAGATCAGCTCCATGGCCGCCCTGCTGGGGGCCTCTGTGGCAGGGAAAAAGGTGTACACTGCCACCAGCGGCCCGGGAATCTCTCTGATGCAGGAGAACCTGGGCCTGGGCATCATGTCCGAGATCCCGGCGGTAATCATCGACGTGCAGCGCAGTGGCCCCTCCACCGGCGCTGCCACCAAGCCGGCCCAGGGGGATATGATGCAGGCTCGCTGGGGCACCCACGGGGATCACAGCATCATCGCCCTCTCCCCCGCCTCGGTGCAGGAGTGCTTTGATCTGACGGTGCAGGCCTTTAATCTGGCGGAGAAGTACCGCACCCCTGTCTACCTCATGGCGGACGAGACCATCGGACACCTGCGGGAGACGGTCACCATCCGGGAGCTGGATCCCTCTGAGATCGTCAACCGCAGGCAGCCAGAGGAGGGCACCGCTCCCGAGGATTTCCACCCCTATGGGTACAGCGGCACCATGCCCTCTCCCATGCCCCCCTTCGGCTCCCGGAAGTATCTCTCCCGCACCACCGGCTCCACCCATGACGAGAAGGGCGAGTTCCGTCCCACCCCGGAGAACATCTCCCGGGTCACCCACTATCTTACCGACAAGATCGAGAAAAACGCGGACGACATCTGCATGACCAAGAGCTGGTACCTGGAGGATGCGGAAACCGTATTTATCACCTATGGCTGCTCCACCCGCAGCGCTATGGAGGCCATGGCCCGCCTGCGGGCGCAGGGAGTAAAGGCCGGCATGCTCCAGCTGCAGACTGTGTGGCCCCTCCCGGAGAAGGAGATCCGGGGCGTTCTTGCCCACGCCAAAATGGTGGTGGTGCCAGAGCTGAACCTGGGGCAGATCGCCGGCGAGATCCGTAAATTCAACGACTACGGCTGTAAAGTGGTGCAGGCTAACCGGGTGGACGGCATCCTGATCTCCCCGGAGGAGATCCTCACCGCGTGGAAGGAGGCGCTCTGATCATGGCAAATTATAAGGATTATATGCTCTTCGACAAGCTCCCCCATACCTGGTGCGCGGGGTGCGGCCACGGAATCATTCTCCAGGCCATTGCCGACGCCCTGGCCATGCAGAATCTGGACAAGCACGACATCGCCCTGGTAAGCGGCATCGGCTGCTTCGGCCGCGTGGACGATTACCTGGATATCAACTGCATGCATGTGACCCACGGCAGAGCTCTGGCGGCGGCCACCGGCGTGGCCCTGGCCAATCCCAACCTGCATGTGCTGGTCACTATGGGAGACGGGGACGGCACCACCATCGGCGGCAACCATCTGATCCACTGCGCCCGACGGAATATCAACCTGACCGCTATTATTGCCAACAACTACAACTACGGTCAGACCGGCGGACAGTATTCCGCTACTACACCCGAGGGCAGTATCACCTCCACCTCCATCTACGGCCACGTTGAACCGGGGTTTGATATATGCAAGCTGGCCGAGGCGGCGGGAGCTCCCTTTGTGGCCCGCTCCACCCCCTACAACCCTGTTCAAATCCGGAATTTGATTAAACAGGGCATGCAGACAAAGGGCTTTGCTCTTATCGAGATCCTGGACACCTGTCCCACTCACTACGGCCGCCTCAACAAATTCGGAGACGCAGCCCACATGCTGGAGAAGGTACATAACATGACCGTCCCTGTGGAGAAGGCCGCGAAGATGACGGAAGAGGAACTGGAGGGCAAATTTGCGACAGGCGTACTGGTCAACTGCCAACGGGAGGACTACTACACCCGCTATCGGAAGATCATTGACCGGCTGGCCGCCCAGCAGGGCTGACACCAAGGAACAGGAGGATCACCATGAAAACACAAATCGTGCTAAGCGGCGTGGGCGGTCAGGGTCTGATCTCCACTGGGGAGATCATCGGAGAGGCCGCATCCATCCATGAAAACGTGTACGCCACGCTGGCGGCGTCCTATGGTTCTGAAACCCGGGGCACCTTTACCAAGTCCGATGTGATCGTCAGCGACGAGCCCATCAGCTATCCCAACATTGAGACGCCGGATGTCATTCTCTGCCTGGCCCAGGTGGCCTACGACCGGTATGTCCCAAAATTCGGGGATCACACGCTGATCTTCTATGATACTGAGCTGGTTACCCCCAATCCCCAGGCCAAAGGGATCCACATCGGCCACGCTTTTAAGGCCATGAGCATCCAGCTGGGAAACATGGCGGTAGCCAACACCATCGCCCTGGGGGCCATGCTGAGGCGCACCGGGATGCTGAAGCGGGAGAGCGTGACGGCGGCCATCAGCGAGTACTTCTCCGCCAAGCCCAAGGTCATCGACATCAACATCCAGGCCCTGGATACCGGGATCGCGCTGGAGTAACAAGTTGATCTACAGACGCAGAGATAGGTTACGGTGCGAGCCAAATTAAATCGAAGTCCCCAATTTTTCCTTGGCGTTTCTCAAGACAGGAGACGAGAACATAAAAGGAATCGGGACAATCAAAAAGCGGCTGCCTGGGAAAGAAGATTGCTTCCTTTCCAGGCAGTTCGTTATAATAACATCTATCGTTAAAATCAGCTTACCAACGGCAGAAGGCTCTAACGGGGAGATGGACATGACACAAGAAAAAGCAGAATTTCTGAAAAGCCGTATCGACCAGTGCCCTTACAATCAGACCAATGGGATTCGAGCCAGATTAGTGGAGGACGGTTATGCAGAAGTAACAGTACAGTCCACCGAACATAGCATAAATATCTGGGGACTTCCCCACGGCGGCCTGCTTTTTTCTCTGGCGGATGTAGCAGTTGGCTTAGCAGTCCATTCTTTGCACCAGGGCAAAGCAGTGACCGTCAACGCCAATGTAAACTTTATTCGATCCAGCCAGGATGGAAGCTCTCTTTTAGGGGTTGCACAGTGCGTCCGTTGTGGCCGCAGCATCGGCTTTTTTCAAGCAGAGGTCTATGACAATCTGGGAACTTTGCTGTTATCAGGACAGTATGTGATGCATCTTTCCCAGAATTAACAATTAACATTTATCTACAATTCTTTTAATTGATACTCCCCCTGCAGGAGTGGATATAGCAGGAAAGGTTTTGAGAGGAAGGATATTATGAGTAACTATAGAGAAAAAATTGTGACCCCAGAGCAGGCCGCCCAGGCGGTGCAGACCGGGGACTGGGTGGACTACGGCTACGGGGCGGGCTTCCCGGAGCTGATGGATCGTGCTCTGGCCGCCCGCAAGGGGGAGGTAAAGGACGTGAAGATCCGGGGCGGCCTGGTCATCCGTCCCCGCATCGAGGTGGTGGAGCAGGATCCGGAGCAGGAGTCCTTCTCCTACTACAGCTGGCAGCTGGGGGACTATGAGCGGAAGCTCCAATCCAGGGGGCTGGTGAAGTTCCTGCCGGTGATGCTCCGCTCCCTGCCTTACCTGTATCGGGATCGGCACATCCGCTGCGACGTGGCCTTTGTGCCCGTGTCCCGCCCGGACGACCAGGGGTACTGCGGCCTGGGCATTTCCAACTACGCCTGGCGGGCCATCTTTGAAAGCGCCCGCACTGTGGTCTTTGAGGTCAACGAGCACCTGCCCCGGCTCCAGGGGGTGGACGGCTCCCACCGGGTTCACATAAGCGAGGCGGACTATGTTGTGGAGGGAGAGCATGAGCCTCTGCCAGAGCGCAGCTACCGGGCGCCCGGGGAAGCCGACCTGAAGATCGCCCAGCAGGTGGTGGAGCTGATCCCCGACGGAGCTGTGCTGGCCCTGGGGGTGGGGGGCGTGCCCTACACGGTGGCCCAGCTGCTGGCCCAGTCCGACCGGAGGGATCTGGGCTGCCACACGGGCACCATCAGCGATGCCTTTCTGGAGCTGTGGAAGGCGGGCAAGCTGACCAACGCCCGGAAAGAGGTGGATCAGGGGTACTCCACCTGGAACCTGGCCATGGGCTCCCAGGAGCTGTACCGCTGGCTGGATGCCGAGCCCCAGCTGTTTCGTCCCGCTGATGTGGACTATGTCCACTCTGTGGAGCGGATCAGCCGTTTGAGCGATGTCATCAGCATCAACGGGGGTGTGGAGCTGGATCTGATGGGCCAGGAGAACGCGGAATCCGCCGGCGCCCGACAGCTGTCCGGCATCGGCGGCCAGATGGACTTTCTGGAGGGGGCCTACCGCTCCAAGGGGGGCAAGGGGTTTATCTGCCTCAATGCTACCCACAGGAAGAAAGACGGTACGCTGAAGTCCAATATTGTGCCCTGTATCGCCGGGGGCAGCACTGTCTCCGCTCCCCGCACTATGATCCAGTATGTGGTCACTGAGTATGGCGTCGCAGATCTGGCAGGGAAAACCCTGCGTGAGCGGGCCGAGGCCATGGCTTCCATCGCCCATCCGGATTTTCGGGATGAATTGATGCGCTATGCCAGAGAGAAATTTTATTGAGCGGAGTATTTTATATTAGAACAGTTTTATGTACCCAATCTCAGTGAACCGTTGAAACAGTAGGAGAAAGTAAAAACTGGTAGGTTAAGTTGATCAAAAAGTAGAACGGCAAACTGGTTGTGTGCAGCAGTGATGTCCATTGGAAAGATCAATAAGGAATCCAGCCGTCAAATGCTGCAATCTGCTTGAAACGGCAAGTAATGATCAACACAAAGAAGCTGTGGAGGCCCATCATAGGTTCCTCTGCGGCTTTTTTGTGTTGTTGCTGGTGCGAAAAGTATGGGCGGACGATACAAAAGGCGGTCTCGGGTTTTACTCAGGGATGTGGACGAAAAGTTGAACAAATTATACAGCAGGACTGGCGGAGGACTTTTTCTTTGTTTCAGCACTGCAATTCCTGAGCTGTTTCCTGCAGAAATGGCTTTCGCCGTTTCGGGTTTAGAGTTGCCATGTAAATGCCCAGAAAACAGGGAAATGCCTCCATTCTACTCAGGAGGCCGTTCACCGGCAAAAGGCGCATAACAATTAAAAATCATGCAAAAAATGTTTTCCCACTTCTTGTTTTTCTGAGCGTATCAAAAAGGGGATTCACGGCTGCGGTCTGCTCGATGGAGAAGCTGCAAACCCTCATTATCCCAATCGCTCAAAAATAACAGCGCAAGGTTGTCTATCTCTTTGATTCCTATATCTGCAGTAAAGCGTCTGAGGACAACGACATTGACTTGATTGTAGATACAACTGGGACAAGTTGACCAGCTTGTTCGCGCTGGGAGCCCTCTATCGCGATTTAGAAGACGCCTTAGAAAATAGATTTGATTGCGGTCAATCCTCTGGAGAAATCAGTTCAGATTCCTCATGAGAAAGGTTTCCGAGACAATGTGTGGAGAGAGAAGACGGAACTCTATGTAGTCGCTAGATTTGCAGCGTCTGATCCATATTGAAGATTCCTGACCCAAATTCTGACCCAGAACCGGAAAAACTGTGGCGGATCAAAGCGGACGCAGCCTCCGTGTCTTGGCCGATTTTCGATCTGAAAATGCCCGAAAAGTACCGAAAGAACAGAACTGCACAAACAGACAGCAGCTCATAACCCGGAGGTCGGAGGTTCAAGTCCTCCTCCCGCAACCAGAAATCCGCTGGAATCGCCTGATTCCAGCGGATTATTTTTGTTTTCCGCAACTTTTTCGCGAGGTTTATTTTGAGTTTCTGAATCTGACCCAGATTCTGACCCATACGGGAATTTTTCCGGACTGGAGAGGGCTATAAACTGCCGGAGAGGACGTGTTCCATGGCCTCCGCCGCCCGCCGCTGGGCCGAGGTGGTCACATGGGCGTAGGTGTCCAGGGTAAACCCGGCGCTGTAGTGGCCCAGCATCCCAGAGACGGTCTTTACGTCCACCCCGGTTTGCAGAGCCAGAGTTGCGAACGTGTGCCTTAGATCGTGGAACCTGACTCTTGGCAGTCCCGCCCGTTTCAGAACCCGGTGGAGCATGTGGAGCACACTGTCCGGAGACATGGGGCCGCCGGTGGGAGAGGGGAATACCCAGGGACAGCTCCCCACTTTCTTTTTCTGCTGATTCAGAACGTCTACCGTATCCCTTGCCAGAGGCAGGGTGCGGTAGGCGTTTTTCGTTTTCAGGGGTGCCTCCACTACCTCACCGTTGATCCTCGCCACCTGCCGTTTTACCCGGAGGTTGCCCCGTTCCAAATCAAGGTCCTCCCATTTCAGGCCTAACAGTTCTCCCCGCCGCAGTCCAGTGGCCAGCTCCACGTAGTACAGCTCGAATACACCGCTGTCCTTGGCCTCCCGCAGGAAGGAAGCCAGCTGCTCCACTGGGAGGGTTTTCATCTCCTTGTGCTCCACCTTGGGCAGGGCGCATCCGTCCGTGGGGTTTGTGGCGATGAGCTTCTGTTCTTTGGCCAGCTTCATGGCCGAGGCAATGATCTGGTGCAGGTTCCTCACCGTCTTGGGGCTCAGTCCCTTGCTCTGTTTCTTGCTCTCGATACGCTCCACTCGGCCGCTGCTGAGCAGTTTCTTGTAGAACTTCTGTAACTCCAGGGAAGTGAGTTTGCTCAGAGAGATCTTCCCGATGTTGGGCTTGATGTGATTGTCGATGTAGCCACGGTAGGTCTGGTGGGAGGAGGGTCTCACCTTCACCTTGGCGTAGTTCTCGAACCAGATGTCCATCCACTCGCCTATTGTGTACTGCTTCGATCTTACCGGGTCGACATGCTTTGCCTCCTCAATAGCCTGCTTCAGCTTGGCCCGGGTCTCCGCCTGGGTCCTTCCCAGGACGTTCCGGTAAATGGCCTTCCCCGTCTCCGGGTCGTGACCGGCGGTGTACCGTCCCTCCCAGCGGCCATCCTTCCGTTTTCGGAGGTTACCCTCCCCGTTGGCTCTGCGTTTTGCCATCTCTGTTACCGTCCTTCCGGGAGGGCAGTCAGACTGCCGTCGTCCTCGTCCAGAGACTCGATGGCCAGGCGCATCCCCAACCGGAAGCCCAGGATGAAGTTCTCCAGGGCCAGGGTGCTGCCGATTTCATTCTCTGCGTTGAGGAGCCGCAGGAGCATGGTTTTCTCCTCTCCCTCCAGCAGAGCGGTGAGCTTCTCCTCGCATTCCTCCGCCTGGTCCATGGCCTGCTGCAGTGGAGAGTCCGGGGTAATCTGCTGTTCGTTTGGGGTGAGGTTTCCGTAGAACAGCTCTTCCAGTGTTTTGCGCATATGTGCCGCCTCCTTTGCAACGACACAACATACCACAGAAAACAGAAAAAGCCAGGGGCACGGCGCAGAGTTATCAAACAATTCACACTTTTTGCGGCGCTTTTTCCTTGTCTACGGCATTTCAGTTTCCAGCTCTGGGCGAGATTTTCTCTCTTTGTTTAGGCGGCGCAATTTTTGAGATGCCCGACATATTGCTGTGCATAGCGTCGGTGAAAAAGCCGGGAACCTTTTGGAACCTCTGGATTTCCTCAAATCTCCGACCACCTAAAATTCAAAAAGCCCTTTCAGCGACCACCTGGCACGGCGCTGAGGCGAAATTCCGCAATCCCTTGACACGCCCCGCTCTGCGGGGCGTTGTGACCGGGCCGGCGGCGGTTTACCGACGCGGTCCTTTATCCTAGTACTAAATTCGAACGCCCCTGATCCCAGCGAAACAGCCGGAACCAGGGGCAAAAAAATATTTTTCTAGGAATCAGAATTCGCTTCAAAAATGGAAAATACGGAGTCCTCTGGGCGCTAACTTTCTGTTCCCGCCTTTCGCCCACAAGAGCTGCACAGCGGCTTCATGCCGGCGCTTGTTGGTACACGGTTGTCCTGCGCCCAATCGTCTCACACAAAGCCGCACAGGGGCAGCACGGCGGGATTTCGCTCCGTGTCCTACAGGGCACCGCAGTTTTTTGTTCTCTATCGATAAAGTGGGTCCGGGCTTCTGCCCGGAAACTGCGTTGGCGGCCGCTTGCGGCAAGCCAGACGCTCTGCTTGCCCCACCCAAGGGTGGGTAAAATTGCTTCCCAGGCCAGCTTTCGGCAGCGGACTAAGCAGTGCTTCCTCGTACAGGTTTTGAACCATAAAACGCAAGAGGACCGCCCATCCCATAGGGACAGGCGGTCCTGGGTTACATCAAGTCCGTCAGGACAGAACTTGGGCGCTCAGCGCCAGTTCTCATTTCCGTTGTTCTTGGTGTAGTCGTGGCTGTTGGCCGTCTCCATGATGGAGTAGTACGCCCAATGGGAGGGCTTTACATCCGGGAAGGTGTTCAGTTCGTCCTCATGCCGGTCGATGTAGTCCTCATCGGCTGCACGCCCCAGCATGTTGTTGACGATCACGGAGACCTCCGCACGGGTGATGCACTCGTTGGGACGGAAGCTGCGGTCAGCCCCGGAAATCCAACCGTAGCTGGTGGCTTGGGCCACATAGTCGTAGAACCAGTCACTGGTGGACACATCCCGGAAGTCACAGTCGAAATCTTCCGGCTCGTAGGCAAAGGCCAAGGCGATAACGCAGAATTCTGCCCGGGTGATGGGGGCGTCCGGACGGAAGGTCCCGTCGGGATAGCCATTGATCATACCCAGAGAGGCCAGGGTGTTTACAGCTTCCGCATACCACGCATCCGCGGGCACATCGGAGAAGCTGACCGTGTGAGGCACATTCTGGTCCAACAGCAGTGCGTAGAACATCTGAGCGGCCTCCGCACGGGTCATATTCTGGCCAGGGCCAAACGAGCCATCCGGATAGCCGGTCATATACTGAACATGGTCTTTGGTATTCAGATAACGGTCGGTGCCGCTGTCACTGGGATCTGCGGCTCTGCGGGTAAAGATGGCTTCGATCTTATGGTCCTCATCTACATCCTCAAAGGTGTATTTGTCCACGTTCCCCACACTCTCGCCATCCACCAGGACGTCGGAGATGCGGTAACCGTTGTCTGCAGAGATCCGGAAGGTTTGATCATTTCCCTTGCGGACCTCTACCTCGTTATCGGAGCCGCCGTCAGGGGTGATCTCGCCGCCTTCGCCGCAGGTCACAGTGATGATGTACTTTTTGGTGGAGGAGCTTCCGCCGCCTCCGCCTCCGCCGCTGCTGCGGCGGTCCCAGCTGGCGTACAGCGTGATATCGCTCGTGACAGGAGTATTAAAATCGTAAGCGGTCTTCAAGGCCTCATCCGAAAACCAGCCCTCAAAGGTATAACCATCGCGGGTTGGGTTGGCAGGTTTAGCCGCTTTCTCGCCTTCCTTCACGGTCTGGCTAGCGACCGCGCTGCCGCCGTTGCTGTCAAAGGTCACGGTGAAGGTCTTCTCCACGGGAGGTGTGGTCACCGGACGGACCTCGACGCGGACGGCGCCGTTCTCGATAGCCAGGTCGCCGGTCCAAACCAGCTCGTAGCCCTCGGGCACATTGGTCAGCACGCTGGTGTTCAGGTTAGTGGCATCCGCCGCGACCGCGACGGTGAAGCTCTCGCCCACCTGCTTGTCGTTGGTGGTGTCCCAGTAGGTCACGGTGACAGACTGGGTGTCAGGCTCAGCGATCTTCTCAACAGTGATGTCCTCCTGGCCGCCATCAGTGACGAAGAAGTCACCGGACTCCATCATCTTGTAGCCTTCGGGCACGTACTGCTCCAGGATGCTCATGTTCTGGATGCCCTCAGGCAGGAAGTAGTCGCCGCCGGCAATGAAGGTGCCGTCAGCCAGCACGAAGCGGATGTTCATGATGACAGTATCATCGAGCTTCTCAACGCGGACATCGCGGCTGCCGCCGTCGGTGACCATGAAGTCGCCGGTCTCCGCCATCTCGTAGCCCACGGGCACGTACTGCTCCAGAATGGAGAGGTTCTGCACGCCCTCGGGCAGGAAGTAGTCGCCGCCGCCGACGAAGGTGCCGTCGGCCAGCACGAAGCGGATGTTCATGATGACAGTATCATCGAGCTTCTCAACACGGACATCGCGGCTGCCGCCGTCGGTGACCATGAAGTCGCCGGTCTCCGCCATCT
>ERZ1643247.1510-NODE-1510-length-21141-cov-55.800341_pt1 | contig 21141 bp, 17 predicted proteins | sample MGYA00579264_ERZ1643247 | MGnify/ENA primary metagenome ERZ1643247 (study PRJEB29033, sample SAMEA4952262) | chicken gut metagenome | biome: Broiler Chicken; feature: Gastrointestinal Tract; material: Caecum | place: Ireland | collected 2018 | study: Broiler... | reverse complement strand
CCTTCTAACAAGTCAAATGGACATAAAACTTATTTTAGGGTTTTAAGTTGTCAGACGGATAAAACCGAGTCGATGTCGATCTTATAATAGATGTGGATTTCCTGCGGCTTGCCCGTGACCGTTTCTTTGCCTCCAATGATGAGTCTGTCGAATAGTGCCAAACACATCTCGCGCGTCAGCGTGGGCGAATCAAAGTACAGTTTCAGTCTGCGGATAAATTCGTCCACATCTGTCTTGGCTTGTGTTACTTCTTTAAGCCCGTCGTTAAGTGAAACCATCTTTTCTTGCAATTCCGTCTGTTCGGCGGTGTACTTTTCAATCAACTTAATACACACGTTTTCGGGTATCTTTCCTGCAACTTTCTCTTCAAATGCGGCTTCGATCAGCTTTTCGAGTTCACGCAATCGCTTTTCGGCTTTTTTCAACTCTTTCTTGACCTCAGCTTGATTGGCGTCTGCAAGAGTCGTCTGCCGCTGTAAATACCGCTGTTTGAATTCAGCCTCACGCCCAATGATCATCTTGGCTTTTGCAGCAACGTCTTGTTTTACGATCTGTTCCAAAACAGGTACGGGGATAAAGTGACTGAAACAGGCAGACGAGCCCATACGCGACTTTGTTCCGCAATTGAAGTTGAAATACGTATTTTCTCTGCCAAGCCGTTTTATGTATGTCGTATTCCAACCCAGCCGCATTTTTGCACCGCAGTCTGCACAGAACATCAGTCCCGACAACGGGTGCATATAGCCTCTCGCGGTGTGCTTTCCGTGTCCTACGGCTTTTTCGACTTCCTTAACCTTATCCCACAACTCTTTCGAGATGATAGCCTCGTGCGCGTTTTCGACAAGGATCCATTCTTCTTCGGGGCGGCGTTGCCACTTGTGGTTTTTATATGAAATTGTAGTCGACTTGTGCTGGACTAAATTGCCGATGTAAGCCTGATTGTTCAGAAGCGTTCTCAATACGGTCGTATGCCACAGATGCGAAGAATTCCGCACGCCGTTGATGCCCGTCGTTGCAATTCTGTAATCGTTGGGCGTAAGAACTTTTTCCACGTTGAGAATATCCGCTATCTTTCTCGGCGTCATGCCGCACGCACGCATCTCAAAGATGCGCCTGACAACGGGTGCGGTCTCTGGATTGACTTGCAGTGTGCGCTTTTCATCCGTTCCGAGAATATAGCCGTATGGCGCGTGGGACATTCCGTTTTTGCCTTCCTTAGCATTCTTAACGCGGACGGCGCGCAGCTTCTTACTCGTAGTTGCCGCCCACCATTCATTGAATACGTTGGTGATCGGCATCATGTCCATCGCGGGGGTATCCTTATTCTCCGTGTCGATGTTGTCCGAAAGCGCCACAAACCGTATGCCGAACGAGGGAAAGATGTAATCGAGATACTGCCCGACCATGATATAGTTTCTTCCGAAACGGCTCATGTCTTTTACAAGGATCGTATTGATGACGCCTTGCTTTGCGTCTTCAAGCAATCTCTTAACGCCCGGCCTTTCAAACGTCGTTCCCGAAATACCGTCATCCACATAGATGTCGTGGAGCGTCCAACCCTGCGTTTCTATATATTCCGAAAGAATGGCTTTTTGGTTTTCGATAGAGAGAGATTCTCCTGCGCGCTCGTCGTCGCGGCTGAGTCTTACATACATTCCGACAATGTAGTCTTTGTTGTTTTGCTTTGATTGCATTCTTTTACTCCTTCCAATCAAAGCAGCCTGAATTTTCAATGTGCCATGATTATACCACGGCACACCGAAAATTTCAAGCTACCGGATTAAATTCATCTTACGGAATCATTCATATCCGCAAGCACCTGACTGAAAGCCAGATCGTCGAATACCTTTTTGAAGTCCTTGTTTCCGACATAATGGCTCACAACGATGTATTTTCTTCCCCCGATCTCATATTCGCTCATAGAGGTGGGTGCAGAGTTGAGCTCCGCACACATTTGCTGCTTTATTTTCCCCGTGGTCGATATCCTCCCAATATTTACTTATCATGTCAATGGTTTTTTCATAATTATTTCTCCTCTCGCGCCATTGTACGCGTTTCCGTTTCATACGGACTTTTTCCCGTTCTTCTGCCGCAGACGCTCTTTCAATCCCTTTACTCATTTTCTCCGATAGGACACCTGCGCCGCGGTCAGTTTTTTGTTCCTTTGTTACTTGCCACCGCGGTCGTTGCCACGGCTGTTACCTTTATAATAGGGCTCTGCTTTCTTCTGTCGCGATTTGTTTAACAAAGCGTCGAACTCGTCCGGATAGGCGGCAAGCATATCGCTTACCATCCCGAATGCCTGTTCCTTGCCTTTGGCGCGCCGCTCGGCTTTTTGCAACTGTTCGAACAAGTCGCTGCGGTCGCGGTCGGCAATTTCTTTCGATTGACGCAAGGCGGCATTCTCCGTGCGAAGAGAGACAAGTTCTTCTTCGGCTTGTTTCTTGCGTTTCGGCGTGGGCTTGCTGCGCTCTGCATCGATGCCTTGCACAATCCCGTCCAGATATTCCTGCGCTTGCCGTTTGGCTTTTTCCGCCGTCCGTTCCGCCTGTGATACAATGCCGTCCGCGTGAAGTCTGGCAATCTGCACTTTGCGCTCCGCTTTTTGATCGGCTTCTGCGAGTATGCCGCTCGCTTCCCCGCGCGCTTGCTCGACAATTTTCTTCGCCTTATACTCTGCCGTGGAGAGGTGCTTCTCCTGACTTCCTTCCTTGCCGCGTTGTAAATTCCATTTCTTTCCCACGACAGAATAAAAGTCAGTCTGCAATTCCTGCAATGCCTTGCGGTCAAACAGTTGCTTGGCGCAGAGTCTGCCGTCAGCAATCGGGATTAAGTTCAGATGCAGATGCGGCGTAGTTTCGTCCATGTGTACGACCGCCGAGATAATATTGCCTTCGCTGTATCTGTCTGCAAAAAAACGAGTACAATCCGCAAAGAATTTTTCCTGTTCCCGTACTGATAAACTTTTGAAAAATTCTCTGTCCGAACCCACGACGAAAGAACACATAAGCACGGCGTCCTTCCGAACTTTCGTAGGCAAGTAGAGAGCTTCGATCTTATCGTTGATGAATTGCGTGTAGCTGCGCTGCCGCTTGATAATGTGATAGTTGCCGTTCGTGCGTGAGCAATCGATCTGCGGGTTGCTCGCCCGATAGGTTTCGTCGCGTTCGTTCTCCTGTTCGACGGGCGCAATGTCCGTCTTGTGATACTTTTCCATGTGACAAACTAAATAGCTTATAGATTTATCTCCTTTGATTTTTTCCTGTTAAAAAGCCTCGCAGAGCCCACTAAACTTCGGAACGAAGTATAGTGGGCTATACTTCGCGTCGAAACAAACTTTGCTTTCCGTGCAGCGCCGCAAGCGTCGCCGCACATTTCGCTCCGTTGTTTCTCCTTTTCCCACAAAATCTTGTTACGCAATCTTTTGCGGGAGCCCTCAAAGTAATAAAATTTTTGCTTGCCGTTTTACGGCTGTTACTTTCTGTTTGGTTTCACGATCACGGCGGTCTGATTGTTTTTATCTTGCTCATAACTTTCCTCCAAATTTTTTATTTTTCTATCTATTCCTACGGTGTAAGGCGGTAGGCAGATAGCGCGAAATAAAACAAAAAGTCCATAGAAAGCATTACCTTCCTATGGACCGAAATGACTATGAATTGTCCTAAAAACGGTATGCTTATAACAGCTCTTGTCTACGCTAAAAAACGCAACAAAAGCAACGGCGGAAGTAATTTACTCCACCGCAAGCGGTCGTAAAAACCGCCCGTTATAAACAGTGACAACTGCCGTCGGCTACTGAAAGTTTCTCAGGTCACAGCGCAACAAAACAGTTATTCTTCACAACCCGTCGTCGCAAGCTCGCAAGTAACTGCGCAACACTATAAAGAAGTGCAGGGCTAAATCGGAAACCAACCTGCTCGGGTACCGTTTTTTGTTTTTCAAAATGCCGCTTTTACGGCCGATTCGCCGCCAGCCGATCCAGTCCGTTAAAGCCATATAGCCGAACAGTCGCAAACTGCATAAGGCAATGGGAACAGACTCAACCTCTCGTTTCTTTCACCGATACGGGCATTTTTCTTGTATCTTCTCCGATACATTCGCATTATATCACAGTACAAACCTATTTGTCAAGTAAAATACGAACATATGTTTACACTTTTTGTGGTGTGCGCGTTTAATTATCTACTTTTGCTTGACACACAACACATCACGAGTTATAATAAGTAAGAAAAGTAATACTAATTATACCAAAGGAGTGTATTATGGAGAATTTCCCCGAAGGTAAGTTTTTGACTACGGTAAAAATCGGCCCCAAAGGGCAGATTGTCATTCCAAAAGAGGTGCGGGATATGTTTTCGTTAAATACCGGAGATTCTTTGGTTTTAATGGCAGACAAAGGGCAAGGTATTGCTTTGCAGCCGTTTTCATATATGGAAACGCTTTGGAATGCAGTCAATCAAGTTAAAAGCGGAGATAAAGAGGAAAAATGAACGCGCTTGAAGTAAAAGAATTGAAGAAAGTCTATCCTGAATTTACACTGGACAAAGTTAGTTTTTGTGTACAGCAGGGACATATTTCCGGACTTATTGGAAGAAACGGCGCAGGGAAAAGCACAACAATTAAGGGTATTTTGCGCCTTATCAATGCAGAAGGACGCGTCTCTGCTTTTGGGAAAGATTTTCTCAAAGAGGAAATGGCTGTTAAACAAATGATAGGTTATGTCGGAGGCGGTTTTCGATATTATCCTATGAATACGCTCGTAGCAATACGCAAAGCATACGCGCCTTTTTATCCGACTTGGAATCAAAGTAAATATGAAAAATTCCTTTCGCAATTCGAACTTATTGAAAGTAAAAAGGTAAAAGAGCTTTCCGAAGGAATGAAGGTAAAGTTTGCGCTTGCCCTCGCCCTCTCGCACGGAGCAAAATTGCTCATTATGGACGAGCCGACAAGCGGTCTCGATCCGCTTTCCCGTGAAGAGTTTTGCGACATTATTTTACAGCTTGTACGCGAAGAAGGCGTATCGGTTCTTTTCTCTACGCACATAACGTCAGATCTTATGCGAATTGCAGACGATATCGTTTATATTTCGCAAGGGAAAATTCTTGCGGCGTGTCCGCTAAAAGAATTGCTTGATCAATATAAGTTGGCGCATTTTTCTTCTCTTGCAGACGCAACGGCAGCAAATGCCATCGGTGTCAAGTCGGTAAAGGAAGGATATGAAGGACTTCTTCCGCACGATACGCAAAGATTGAACGGAGTTACTTTTGCAGACGCAACGATAGACAATATCATAGTTCATTTGGAAAAGGCAAACGAGGAGAAAAGGTATGCTGAATCTGATTAAAAAAGAAATAGCTTTATGCTTGCACCCTACGGCTTTTATCTTTCTCGCCTTTGCCGCGCTTGTATTTGTGCCGAATTATCCGTATGAAGTCATTTTCTTTTTCTCTTGCCTTTCGGTATTTTTCTGCTGTATGATGACAAGGGAAAACGGTGATATTGCGTTTTCCTGCGCACTGCCCGTAAAAAAGGAGCATATTCCTCTTGCAAAAATACTCGTAACGATTGGATTGCAGTGTATAATTTTATTGCTTGTGGGAATTATCGGCGCAGTCAAAGGAGCAATTTTGCCTGCGGAGCAGTATGTCAACCAAGCGGGAATATCGGCGAATCTTGTTTTGGTAGGCAACGGGGCGATTTTGCTCGGCATATTCAATCTGATCTTCTTCCCCTGTTATTTCAAAACCCCCGACAAAATCGGAGCCCCTTTCGTAATAGGTGCAGTTGTTATATTTTTGCTAATCAGCGTTTTTATCGCTTTGCGTTGGGTAACACCGCTCTATTCTACAACCCTGAACGGACTCAATTCCGAAAATACAGGCGCAAAGCTCGTAGCACTTGTTATAGGTATTGCTGTCTATGCGATCTTGTCTACCGTGAGCTGTAATCTGTCAATGGAGAATTTTCAAAGAATCGATGTTTGAAGACTGTTTCATGATAAAAGCCATCGGATATTGTCTCCGATGGCTTTTACTTTACACTGAATTGGCTGCTTTGTTCTTAAATTAGATATATTATGTCCATTTGAACGCTTAAACCCTTCGAGCAGACTTTCAAGAATGATGCCCTCCGGCGTGTCTGGAATATTCTCCATTGCCGATACAAGTTTGATGCCGTTGTCGCGCAGCGTCTTTTTGTGCATCGCCATCTCGTACTTGTTGCGCGAAAATCGGTCGAGCTTATAAACGAGTACATAATCCCACGCCTGTTTGGCGCTGTCTTTAAGCATTCTTTGGAAATCGGTGCGGTTGTCGTTCGTACCCGTCATAGCGCGGTCGATATAAGTGTCCAAAATAAGAATGTTGTTGCGCTCCGCATACTCATTGCACACGCGGACTTGCCCTTCGATGGACTGTTCTGTCTGCCGCTCACTTGAATAGCGGGCATAGATGACTGCTGTTTTCATAACATAATCGCCTCCTTTGGTTTTGAGAGATAGTTTAGAGACGATTGTGGACATATCCTGTCCCTAATTGCAAAATTGCCTGAACAGACCGTCTCTTTGAACTTGTCTTTCGACACCAAGGAGACCATCGGGAAAGGACGCCGCTGTCAAGGAAAAACGACGAAATTATTGCTTATAGCTCTTTCGTTTGTGGGTTTTCAGCAATAATTTCTCGCCTTGACAGCAAGGACTTTTCTGATACCCAACAAAACGAAAGACAAGAAAAGTTTTCTTTTTGTTTACCTTTTGTAACTAACTCTCTGCCAAAACCAGACTTTTGCCTGCTCACGCTTTTTTCGTATGAGTGCTACAATAAAAGCATGAAGAAAAAGGCAGCGCAGTTTGAAATTGAAACGTTCGGCATTCCGAAGATAGAAAATGTCCCCCAAGACGTACTCGAATCCATTGTCTGCAATCTGGAACTTATCATCTCCGAAATGTACGACGAGGCAGAAACAGCCGACGGCAATGACGATACAAAAAAGTAGAAAACGGCCGTCCCTTTGCGGGACGGCCGTCTTTTTATACTTTTTCGATTAAATTTTGCAAAAACGCTATGTATTCTTGTCGAACACTTTCAGGCGCTTTGATTTTTATGTTGCCTTCATACATTGTCAACCATGAAAAGAACGCTTTACTGATACGGACGATAACACGAATGTAGTATTTACCGTCTTTATCTGCGGCGAGCCTAATGTCATCTCCAAATCGCTCGATGATTGTGGGGAGCATTTCTGCCTGAAACGACAGCTCGGTTTCCGTCCGCCGCCCGGTATACATGGAAAACAGCTCGTTGCGGTAGGCGGCAATGTCAAAGTTGCGGTATTGTTCCAGTTCTGTGATTTTTTCCGTTTCTGTCTTTGCGCCGTCCATTTTGTCGATGCGGTAGTGGGCAACGTCCTTATATTTATCGTGAAAGCAGATCAGATAGAAGTTATCTCCAGAATAGATCAGCCCAAGCGGATTGACGATATAGCGCTCGCCGTTCTTTCTGTACTTCTTTTTGCCCTGTAAAGCGCGGTCAAAGTATAGGAACGAAATTTTCCTCTTTTGCAGGAGCGCATCTGTAACGGCGTCGATCGTGTAATAGATACGTTCGTTATCGTTCTTGTTTGACGTGACAGTCACAATATTTTTCAGTTCTTCGCCCCGTGGCTTGCCGAGCAGTTCGGCGAGCTTTTCCGAAAGTGCGGAAGATTTTGCCTGCGTAAGAAGTTTGGAGGCGCTGACAGCGTTCAGCAGCACTTCGATTTCCGGGCGTTCAAAGGTGTGTTCCCCGACGAAGTATTGATTGTTCCTACCCTTTACGCAGACGATATCATATCCATAACGGATGAGAAGGTCGATATCTTCATACAGTGTCTTGCGGGATACTTGGATGCCGTAGCTGTCCAATGCCGACACTATCTCTTTCGTCGTCATGGGATGGTTTTCATCTGTGTTCTTTTGTAAAACATCGTATAAAATCAGTAGCTTAATTTTTTGCTCAGCACTTCTGGACATAGGCACTCTTATATCTTAATTAATTATTTATTAACATCTATAGACTTGTTCTTAGCCAAACGCACGGCGAGTATAATTGTAGTCAAAGCAACTATCACAAATTATAATCGCATCAATAATGCCAATAGAAACTCTTGTGCTTATAATTAATATATGTACATTAAAGTTCTCTCCTTTCATTTTTTTCCTTCAATGCCCTCCAAAGCTCAGTGAGCTTTGGAGGGCATTGATTTTGGACAGTACCTCTCAAATTTTAGAAAATCAGCATTATGCTAATATACGATTATATTTAACATTAATACTACCGTCATCATAAAGGCCATCCGCATATGTTATGTATCTATAATCATTAGCCTCATAACTAAAAGTCACGCTTGTTGCAAACAAATAACCCTTAATAACCTCGTCACCATCTAAGATCTTAGACTCGCCAGATTCCAAAGTAAAAGAATCAATATCCTTTAAGCCTGTCCATTTCTGAGCATCCCCCAAAAAACACATTTTTTTGTTATACTCTACAGTTATTTTTGTACTTGAAGTATTTGTAACTTTGATTTTCCAGCCTCCGTCCCAGCCTAGATTCTCAATGCGTAAGAATGCTTCCGACCAATGCGCTGTTAATGTTAAATTTTGGGTTAGCATATACGTTCTTGTATCATATTGTCCATTCATATAATACTTAGTACCATCTGGATCAGTAAAATAATCAAGCTTATGACCTGCGCGAGTCGGATAAGTTATTGTGGGCATGGCTCCGCCATATTGGACTTTCGCACTGCTTGTCCCACCATATCCACCATTTACCTTAAATGTAAGGGTATAGTATTTTCCTATCCAATCAGCTTCTAAAGTCGTGGTCCCTGTTACAAAATAACTGTCACCAAAGTCATAATCACCCCAAGTACCGTCATAACCCAACTTAATTGATGTTGGGAGCGTAATAGTTTCTTCTTCATAAGTGCTTATAGGAGCACATGCAGAACCGCCATTTGTCTCAAAGGAAATCGTACAAGCATCATTCCATTTAGCATAAATAGTAATTGTTCCCGTTCCTTCCTTCCCCGGCGTTAAATCGCCCATCAGCCTATCTGTGAATTCTTTAGTAAATTGCGAATCTTCATACCAGCCCGCAAATTTCTCTTCTGTAGTAGTTTTTAAGTCAGGATAATCAATCTCTTCACCATAACGAATTTGTTTTGTAACTGTTCCCTGAGACGAATTAGTCTCAAATATAATAGTATGTACTTCATCTTCGTATATAAGCTCTATTTCTATCTCTATATTATCACCTAAATCGGGTAAAGAATCAGAATTACTCCAATTTTCTACTCGGCCATCAATCATGAAACCAGTAATAATTTTACCTGTAACATTATATTGCTTATCATTTTTTAAGATATTAAGAAATCTTTCATTAAATGAATCACCAATAATTGCGTCATATTTTACTTTGACTTCTGTATCTGATAAATCAATGTTGCCGTCTTCCGCTTCCAGCCATAATTCATCATTCTCTAACGAAATTTTTATTATATAGCTTTCAGGTCTCCACACTGCCTCTAAAGTAACAACATCATCTAATTCACGCCATTTATCAAAAGTGCTGCCTGATTCGTCCGTTAAATTTTCTCCGTTTAAGCTCCACCCCACGAAAATATAGCCAGAATTTTCGGGGACATCAAAGTCTTGATATTCACCATAATATACCGTTCTCGATGGAATGATAGTATCACAGTTACTATCAAATTTCACTAAAGACTCAATCGGAACAATGTCAGCCGATGCCGCAGCCCATTGAGTATTATTTGAATACTCCGTCTGTTTACTACGCGGAACCTTTACACAAATGTTTTCGTCAATGGCACCATAGCAAATAGAAATTATTTGTTGAGTATTCGTAATAATTAAATTTTCAACATTGCTTTCATCGAATGCCAACGAACAGATAGCAGTATATTTATAAGGTAATATGTAATCTTTATTAGTACCATTATACCTTATTAACACGCTGCCTATAGACAGTTCATTTTCATTACTGTCTATCCATTCCGTTCCATCAAAAGCCCCCATTTCAACAAAGCCAACATTATTTCCATTTTGTATCGTTGCAAGATTACTACAATCAACAAAAGCTCCCGCTCCTATCCGATGTACATTATTACCGAGGTTAAGTGTCCTAATATTAGTACTTCCCACGAAAGCTCCTGTTCCTATCACACCAACGCTGCTCGGTATTGTAAAACTTGTAGCAGCTTTACCTGCAGGGTATTGTATTAACTCCTCATTATCGTTATAGTTAGAATACAACACTCCGTTGGAAGAATAAATATCATTACCGTTTAACGAATACCCTGTCACATCAGAACAGTAGGCAAACGCAAAAGAACCTATCCTATTTACAGTATCCGGCAAAGTTACAGTACCAGACAGTCCACTATTCATGAAGGCATACGCTTCTATACTTTCTAATTGACTGCCTGACGCAAATTGCACCTTTTGCAAATTTTTCATTCCATAAAATGCTGCTCTGCCAATATTCTTAACAGAAGAAGGAATAATAACGGTCTGTAAATTTTCATTTTCTGTACTGAAACTATCCTTACCTATCATAACATTTTCAGACAGTCTGTCTATTCCAACCACTTCCGCATCGCCTATTTTTTCCGGAATATTCAATACAGTGGCATTTCCCGCCTTAACGCGGGTTATAACACATTCCTCGAAATTTTCTCCTTGATATCTCACAGTGAAAATATCATTCTGCGTCAAATCAATATCATCTAAAATGTTTTCTACCACATAATTAACGATGTCAGGCTGATGGGTTTCAAGGTTATGACCTACACCGGCGGCGGGATCACTTTTTTTACCGTTTACCTGGTCAAAAGTATCCATCAAACGCACTTTAACCACAGCCCCTTTATACCCGTCTGCAACTTGAGAATTCAAATCTATAAACAAATCATCCTCATAGACCAAAAGTCCACGCATAGATGTACCCAAATGTTCGTATGGCGCATAACTAACGTTTAAATTATTGATCACTTTAATCCACGCCGGAGCATCAGGAATATCATCAACTATTAAATCGACTAATGTATCAACCAATGTCCCTATAATTGTTGCAGCTAAATGGTCAGATATGGTTATTAATTCAGCAGCATAAAGAGCCCCTTCAGCGACAGCAGCCACACCCCTTAAAACATCTTCACCAACCGAACCGTCCTCCATAAAGTTATCAACGAGTGTCTGCAAAATAAACCCTATTGTTACATAACTACCTATCGGCCTGAACTTAATATGTGAATACCATTCATCGTAATATGTATTCCAAAACGATTTATAACTTTCGTTCAAGTCAAAATTCAAAATATCCAACACGCCTGGAGGATAATCGATAGTCCCATCATTATAATATTCTCCACTCTTTTCCATACCACCCAATTCCAAAAAGAAATCAGCGGTGCTACCAAAAGCAGAACCATTATACGGTGTACCCATTGAATATATGGACGCAACATTATACGGGTGCGCCAAAGCGTACTGCATATTTGTTATGCCACCGCGACTATGGCCTATTAAATTATATGTAGGCAAATCGCCCGTCAACTGACGGTATTGATATGAAATAGAATCCAATATGTATTCAAACTGAGCATATACATAATCGTTACTTCTTTCACTTTGTTCCATATCTAATACAAGTATAATATGCTTTGACACATCATTAGAAGTAATATGAGTTTCTTTTTTATTATCTTCGTCTAAGCTATATTGTTTCTCATCACATTTATACAAAGCAAGTTCTTTAGATATTATATATTTCTGACCTTCATACATATGCTTAAGCTGTTTTGAACCAACATTATCTGTCAGCGATAAATTAAGGATTTCACTTTGAGATGATTTTACTGAAGTATACTCTGTATTTAAATCTTTCTCATCAATTTTCACTGCATACATAGTAACTGATTTATCTTTAACTTCAATACTTTTACGTAGTTGCTCTATCATGGAATCAGATTCATACGTAAAATTACCCCCTCCTCCTTCACTAATGTCATTTGCCCAATGCTGTGCACCACCTCCAAAGCCATGCGTAAATACAGTTATCTGTGGTGCCTCGTCACTTTCTATAGTCCTGGCAGATAGATCATCCAATTCTTCGTCTGTCAATTGCGTATAATCTTGCGTATACTGCGAATCCGCGTAGACCGCCATAAATCCTGTATAGAGCGTACTTACTATAATCACTAAAAATGCAGTAAGCAATAATGCCACTATACTTTTGTTCAAATACTTCTTTTTCATCTTTTGTTCCCCCTGTTAATTTAATTTTTTATCCACGCAGCATAAAGCTTCGTTTCCACAAAATCTGTTATATACCCGGCTTCATCGTAAGTCGCTTCGGGCAATTTGTCCTGTGCAAAATCCCACTTATTGATACATTCCGGCTCTTTGTACCACCCGCCAAACGTATATCCTTCTCGTTGCGGTTCGTAGGGTGTATCTTCGATCAATCCCCCTCTTTCAAAATCATTGATAAAGAAATATCCGTCATTCGGCGCTCCTTCATAATTAAACATGTATGAGGTGTTCGCTATTTGATAACATCCTGTACCGTCTTTCCATTCATAGATATAGTCATATTTATCTGTTGTATCATACACAAAACTTTTGTAATATAGTGACGTAAAATATAACTCTTTTGGATAACTCCCTCCTTTGGGGATAGAACTCAATCGTGTCATATGTTCCGTCTCAACAAAGAAATACTTTTTAGGACTTCCTAATTCATTTTCCCCATATAATGATGCCAAATTATAGTATTCATTAACAAACGTAAAAAACGTACTTGCTGAAAAAAATGTGTAAGGAAACCATACTGTTTCCACACCAAGCAGCGACGGTCCTAAATATTTACCAAACATAAGTCCGGTAGAAACATAATAATACACGTCTGTTACTTCTTTTCCGTTATAATACGCCGGTATTGCCAGCGTTTCCGGATAAGGCACATCACCATCCCCCACGATCGCATAGCTGTCCGTTTGCTTTATGTAATAATACTTAAAGTACCCGTCGGTAAACGAATTTGCCTCCACTCTTTCTTCTTCCGTCTGGCAGCCGCTGAACATACAGCATACCCCGATAATACTGATCACCAATAATATGACTGCTATCATCCTCTTCATCTTATCTCCTCCTTTCCTTATCTTTTATGGTTGCGATTCCCTGATTATGTCTACGGGCTGACGACGCATCATTTTATATACCGGCAAAATTGTCGCCAATGCTGCTACTCCGAAACATATCATCAGCAATACCATGATTTGCAGCACACCTACATTAAACACTGACAGTAAAAAGTTTACATTTAAAACCGCGCATACAATATATACGCCAGGCAACGACAGCGCGAAATTAATCAATGCCACGATCATGCTCTCAATCAGACATATATTTACTACATCCAACTTTCTTGCACCAAGCGCACGCAATATACCAAGCTCTCTCTTTCGTCTTTCTATGCTCGCCGAAAGGAAACTCATAAAGAGCAATACGGAAAATACCATCAGCACCAATGACACTATAAACGCCATTTTTACTATATCTTCATAGAAATTTTCTGCCGGCAAAAACACACCATAAAAGGTCTGTATTTCTGCACCGTAATCTTTTTCCCCCTCCGAATACGTCATTTCTTTGAGCATCGCTTTGATGTTTGAAGTGTCGCCCTCATATTTAATCAGATATTGCACCGGTTCAGTATTCGCAAACGCTCCTTTGCATACATAGCCGTAATTGAGCACGGAATTGATTGCGCTGTAATAATTTTGGCGCACATCGTTGGGCCCCGCGTCTGCATCTTTTTTATTCTTGACAAAATATTCCCGATCAAGTTCCGTTTCATATACCCCACAGACCGTATATGAACCGAGTTGTTTTCCTATCATATCGTCAGGACTGTTTATGCTGCTATCTATCCCGGCTAAACTTCTATATCCAAATTCAGCAAAAATATTATATTGCCAATCGGTTATAGCTATTTCATTCAATGTCTGTGGCAGATGACACAATCCTGGATTTTTGAATCGGCTATCAGGTGTTAGATTCGCATCTTTCTCTCCACTATTGGGACTCAGCTCAGCCAATAAAGTCAAACCATTAAATGCCAATGCATAATACCGTTGTTCATAAGCCATTTCTTCCAGTACTGCACTATCCTCCGCCAAAAACGCCTTGATGCCGTAAATGCGCTTTCCATTCTCTTCCCGACTTATTGCTTCGCCAGAATATAGTCCGATTGGATGTTTACCGTATTCCCGCATGACGGCAATTTGTTTTTCCGTCAACGGAAACGACTCTGCCGACAAATAGCCATCCGCCTCTTCTTTATAGAGAATATTTCGGCTCTCCACGCAAAACATTTGCAGACCATTTACACGCATGGAAGAAAACTGCGTTTCATAAGGATCAATCGTCAAGGCCGTAAACGAAAACCCGAAAGCGATGAACGCCCCTACACAGAGCACAATGGATAGCAATAACCGAAATACGTTTTTCTTTAAGCCGCCTGCACCCATCGCAAACGCACGTTTCAGCGGCAGCCTACCGCAGACAAATTTAGCGGTTGGCTGTAATTGCGACGATATTTCTTTCGCTGTACCGCTGTCGTTTATCACCTTGCCGTCTTTCAGTTCGATGATCCGATCTCCGTAGCGCAATGCGCCTGTTCTGTCGTGCGTCACAACGATAACCAGCTTTTCCTTTGAAAGCTTCTTTAACAATTCATACAGCGCATCTCCGGTTTTGCTGTCCAATGCGCCGGTCGGTTCATCCGCCAATATAATCTTCGGCTCTTTTATAAGCGCGCGGGCGATCGCTACTCGCTGTTTCTGTCCCCCCGACAGCTCTGTCACCATGCGCCGCCCAAGCGTCCTGCCCTCATCGTCTATTAACTCTACTTCCCGCAATATCTTGTCGATTTCCTGCATATCCGCTCGTTTGTGCTGTAATTCCACGGAAATCGCGACATTTTCATATACTGTATAATCATTGATCAAATTGAAATCTTGAAAGATAAACCCAACAAATGTATTGCGATATGCATTGTAGTCGCGCGGTGTGAAGTTTACACTTGAAACCCCGTCTATAACAATCGTGCCACTCGTCGGAGAATCGATCCCTCCAATCAAGTTCAGTAACGTAGACTTCCCGCACCCGCTCTTCCCCAGAACGAAAACCAGCCCACAATCCCCGAATGTTAAATCAACTCCTTTCAACGCCGTTGTTTTCAGTCCATGCTTGGTCGTATAGACTTTTGTCACTTCCTTCAATTGAATCATATTTATTTACCGTTCATAATATCTATAGGCTTTTTCCTTGCAATATTCAGCGCCGACAATAATGTTGCCCCTACCGTAAAGCCAACACTTAGCAAAAACATAAACAAGACTGCAACACCATGCAAACCGAATATGCTTACATAATAATAAACGTTTGCCAAATGACACAGCACTCCCACACCGAGCACACCGAAAATAAAACTTGTGCCAGAACTTATCACGCTCTCCGTAAGACATATCTTTATTAGGTCTTTTGCCCCCGCACCGAGCGCACGCAATACTCCTAATTCATGCTTACGCTGCTCAATACTTGTCAACAGACAATTCAGCATCAACAGCACGGAAAATACCGCAAGAATCACCGTTGCAGCCTTAAGATATTCCTGTGTTGTAGGGTCCATCCAAAACGTCGATCGACTTATCAAACTCGTAACAATAGACTGCGGCACAAACAGTTTATCGCTTTCATTGCCCTCTAAATCCGACAACAGTTTATAATCTTTATTAAACTCCCCGCTCAATTTTATTGCGTAATGGCTACCATAGCCATTCACATTTCCCTTGTGATATGCGGTAAATCCTTCTTTTACAAAAGCATGAGCAACAATAGAATCTCGAACACTCGTAAAATAAGAGTGCGCCGGTTCATCAAGCTCATAACTTTCACCTAAAGCTATTTCTCTTTCCGTCATTCCATAGTTGTCATGATCATATACCCGTAAAAAATCGCAATCTATCTCGGTAGAATATACACCGCAGACCTTGAAGCCGCAAATTGTTTTACCTATCATATCGTCAGGCTTTTGAATTTCTATATACTGTCCTTCATCAGTTAGATATCCGCACCTTTGGTATGTGTCAAATATCAAATCCGTGATTGCAACTTCATCGAAATCCTTCGGCATACGACATAAGCTCTTATTTTCGAACCGTTCATCAGCTTCCAGATTTAATGCTTCCTCAGACATTTGCCCCGGTACTTCCGCATAACTGCTATCAAAAAAATGTGAATATCCCGCCGAAATATATGGATTATTCATATTAGAAACAGCTTCGCTCGTTTTGCCCCAATTAGTATTCTCTATCGTATTTATTCCTTCAAAACATCTTATTGGGGCATTTCCGCCGTTAAACTCTACGATCTCATTGTATTCCGCCTCTGAGAATCCGCCTCTTTTCGTAAGAATCACTACACTGTAATCATGGTCATACATCGTACGAATAAACGTTGAATTTTCATCGCTAAAATTAGCCGAATACGCAAAACCAAATAAAATCAGAGTTATCGCAGTCAAGAACACCGACAGCAGAAATCTCATCGGTCCTGCCTTTATCCCCTCAGCCCCCATCAACAGCACGCGGCAAAACGGAAGGCGGCTCTTTTGATATTCCGCAACCCTGTTTCCTTTTGAATTTACCTCTGTCGCCGTGTCGCTTATGATTTTACCGTCGCTTAGCTCAATGATTCGATCTCCAAATTCTTCTGCCCCGGCTCTGTCGTGCGTTACTACAATCACCGTCTTATAGACAGATATTGCTTTTAACAACTCATACAGTTCCCGTCCGGTTTCACTGTCCAATGCACCTGTAGGTTCGTCCGCAAGGATAACATTCGGCTTTTTTATAAGTGTCCTGGCTATCGCTACTCGCTGTTTTTGTCCACCAGACAATTCATTGACATACCTGCCGTACAGTGTTTCACCATCCTCATCTACGAGCCCTATCTTACGCAACAATACATCAACTTCACCGCGTTCAGCCTTTTTGCCAAGTAACTCCATAGCCAAAGTGATATTGAATCCAACCGTATGGTTTTCAATCAGGTTGTATTCTTGGAAAACAAACCCAACGCATGAGTTTCGGTAAGCGTCCATTTCGCTCTCTGTAAACGCTGTACTGTTTTTTCCGTCGATCCAGATCGTCCCACTTGTGGGACGATCCAAACCGCCAATCAAATTCAGCAATGTGGACTTGCCGCTGCCACTTTTCCCCAAGATAAAATTCAACCCTGTTTCGGCAAATTTTATTGATATTTCTCGTAGCGCAGCCGTTTCTCCGCTCTTTGCTTTATATATCTTGCTGACTTGCTTTAATTCTATCATCTTTACTCTTAATGCCTATTTTATTACTGTTATTACCGTCATTATAGAGGGAATAATTTTATTCAGGTCATAAGCATATGTTATATATCGTTTACCATTTCTTTGGAAGCTGAAGGCAACGCATGTCGCAAACCAATTTTCACTCACATCTACAGATTTTGAGCCGTATGCTGATATTGTTTCTACCTCTCCCGGATCGTTTAACCCTGTCCAATTTTTTGCATCATCTTCAAAACACATTTTAGTATTATATTCCAAAGAAACTGAATAACTATTCGGATTATGTACTGTCACGTGCCATTTCCCACTGCTAAAACTTGCTGACGTAATTTCAAGGCATTCATGGTATACCGTTACTGTATTCGTGTAAGTCGTCAAAGACAAATTCCCACCGTCGATATGATCAGCATACGTTATATACCTTGTATCTCCGTTTATATAACTAAAAGTTATATGTGTTGATGTAATAGGGAAATTGTAAACCATTACATCCTTTGTTTTTGATGAACTAGAAGCTGTATTTTCTGATGTCCCCAGATAAACCGTTTTCAGATGTCCAAGAGCCGACCAATTTTTCGCATCATCCTCATAACACATAAATTCGTTATATTCAACATACACCCCTTCTGACGTTGTATTGGTTACTCTAATCAAATAATAATCTTTTCCTTCGCCAATCAACTCAAGTTCCAAAAATGGCGCACTTACACTGTAAGTCGTTGCCGCATTGTTTGTCGCCGCAGAGGCATTCCGCGGTTTCATAAATGCTACACCTAAAAATGAAATTAATATAAAGGTAAAACAAACGAGTATTGTCAATAAATTTCTTTTAGTTACAATTCTTTTCATAATATCCTCACTTTTTAATGTTGATTGCATTTGACTGCGTTTACAAAATCAGCAATATAATTGTACCTTAAATTATTTTGAAAAATATATAATATAAAAAAGCACAAACAAAGCCTTATAAGACTCTATTTGTGCTTACATAAATAATCTATTCACTGGAGTTTTCCTCCTCAATTCATGTCATGCAATCATTTTTAACTTAATATTAACATTAATAACTACCTTCTTTTTAGTTGCTGATTTTCCTTTCTTTTTATTATAGTTTAATTATATCACAATATTTACATTTTGTCAATATATTTTTCACATTTATTGGTTATTTATTACATTTTACGTGTTCTATTTTTATAAAACGCTATTATTTATAAAAAATATATGACGCTAAATCTGGCCTTGAAGTAAAAATTTCTATTGTTATATCGATCGATACATTTTCTCTAAAAATTCATCATGAAGATACATATACAAAAGGTTTAATTTTAATGGATTTAACAAAATCTTTGAACCACTAAAAAAATACGTAATGAAGTACAGCTAAAATATTTAAAAAAAATCATTACATATCATTGCATTTATCAATAATTAAAAGGTGTAACGTTTTGCGGACTCGACGAGGTTGCAAAGGCGTTTTGTTTCGGCTATAATAGGCGCACGATGTAAATTGAACGCACCGTTCAGAAAAGGAGGCCGCCATGCGAAAGCTGAACGAACAGATGTTAGACAGGATGGAAATATATATCCGCAGTTATCAGCGGCGGGAGAATGCCTCCCCCAGCTACCGGAACATCATGCACGCTTTGGGGATGAGTTCGTTAAATCTGGTGCAGCGGTATGTGTTTGCGCTGGAAAAGTCAGACAGGCTGCGCCGCACGAAGTCGGGGGCAATCGCTCTTCCAAAGCGTCTGGATACAGGGAAATGCACCATAGCGCCCCTTTTGGGCAACATTGCCTGCGGGCAGCCGAACTTTGCCGAAGAGAACTTCGAGGCGAGCTTTGCTCTGCCGCAGTCGCTCTTCGGGGACGGCGAATTATACCTTTTGCACACGCACGGCGAAAGTATGATCGAAGCCGGCATCCGTCCGAATGACCTCATCGTGATACGCCGCCAAAACTATGCAGACGACGGGCAGATCGTTGTGGCGCTCGTGGACGGGGATGTTACACTCAAACGCCTGTTTCATAAAGACGGAAAAATCGTGCTTCACCCGGAAAACAGGCAAATGAAAGATATTATTGTAGAACATTGCGAGGTGCAGGGCGTATTGGTGAGCTGTATTAAAATGTATTGACGGAGCAAAACGGGGAAAATGACCGAAAATTGGGAAGTGAAGCCTTTGCTGCGATATTGCCGAAACTGCGGGACCATATTAAGCGGCTATCGCAACAGTCAAGGTGTACTGAGACTTAGATGCCCGCAATGCGGATTGGAAGAGGTAGGCAGAAAGTTGGGGCGCAGGCATGAACGATGCGATTTTTATGCGCCGCCGGATAACGACATAGATAACTGAATACGGGATACCGACGTTTTAGGTCGCGGCTGAAACAGCGCCGACGTGTAAATCCTATCACAGGTCATATCTTTAGAATTAAGTCGGAAGGTTAAACCGGATATATGCGAGAGGCCCCGACAAACAGATCACCTATCTTGGCGGTCTGTTTGTCGGGGCTTTTTTGCGTTTCTGCAAGCCAAAAAAATTTTTTGGAAAAGCAAAAAAAATTAAAAATTAGGGACAGGTTTTGTCCATATTGCACGTTAAACTGCAACCAGAAAAAACGAAAAAGGAGGTGAATATCGGGTGACGACGGGCGAGAGACGCCGCGCTATCATTCAGGCATTGTATGCCCGAAAACAGGAAACGCGCGAAAACCTTGCATTTGAATTTCAAGTCAGTGCGCGCACGATCACAAGAGATATCTTGGCGCTCTCGTTCGAGTACCCGATTTACAGCACATCCGGGCCGGGCGGCGGCGTTGCCATAGACGCCTCGTTCAAGCTGCAAAACAATATGCATCTGACTACAAAAGAACAGCTGCTCTTGGAAAAGCTGTCGCACCGCTTTACAGGCGAGGACAGGCAGGTGATTCTATCTATCTTACATAAATTCGGAAACCTCAAAGGAGAAAAGAAAAAATGACGAAGCAAGCCATAAGAAGTGACCTGCACGAGATCCGCTATTACTACGCGCACAGGGAAATGTTTGAAAAAGCGGGCGTGACCGTAATCCAAAGCAACGTGCTTGAAAAGTTAGAGCGCTATGCCCAAGCGATCTCCCATGCGCCCATCCGGCTGTATATGCTGTACGTCAAGTTATATACAGAGAACAACACGCAGCTTTCGTTGGCGGAAAACATGGGTTACTGCGAGGGCTATATCAAAATCTTGAACAAACAGCTGGTAGAATACCTGTTTGCATATTTTAAAAATCTTGAAAAGGAGGAAAAAACCGATGATGCCAAACATTCCTGATTATCTTAAGGATGCTACGAACGTATATCGGACGCGCGACTATATCGTCAAGCAATGCATGACGCTGCGCACCGACGAATACGGCAGTTACCTGTTCAGTCATGATACGTACTATCGCTGTACGCCGAAGCGGGACAGAGAATACGAAACCGCGTTTTCGTACCGCGTCAATGTGAACGGGCAGCGCATCCATACGCATATGTACGCGAGAAAGTACATCGACTGATTCCCCTGCCCCTATCGGAGTAATCGGGCGCAATAAAAATCAAGGCGAGAAAACCGTGCGGCACTTGCAAGTATAAGAGCGGCCGCTCACCGCAGAGGATCGCACGGGACGATATGTCTAAAACAAGACGCCTGTTA
>ERZ1643247.1509-NODE-1509-length-21167-cov-59.093691_pt1 | contig 21167 bp, 24 predicted proteins | sample MGYA00579264_ERZ1643247 | MGnify/ENA primary metagenome ERZ1643247 (study PRJEB29033, sample SAMEA4952262) | chicken gut metagenome | biome: Broiler Chicken; feature: Gastrointestinal Tract; material: Caecum | place: Ireland | collected 2018 | study: Broiler... | reverse complement strand
CCATATATTTTTATTTAATTATAATAGTTATAAAATAAAAAGATAGTTAGATGCTATCTTTTTTATATATTTTTTAGTTCTTTAAATAAAGAAACATATACATTAAGTTTCTTTTTTTTAAAAGATTATTTATAATTATTTTAAAGGAGATATAGATGACAACTAAAGATATAAAAAATATTCTAGATAATTTTAAGGAAAATGAAAATATGAAATCTATTTTTATTAATGGCAATTTTGGAATAGGAAAAACTTATGAAGTTTCAAAGTGGTGTGAAAAGAACAATAATGTAGAACAACAAATTATTTATTACTCTTTATTATAAAACTGCTTGAGTAATCAAAAGTATTTAGGCACTTTTTTAGGCACAAAAAGAATAAAAAGAGCAACAATAGTGATAAAATAAAACAAAATTAAATAAAAATTTTATTTGTTTTTATACATATTTTTATATTATTGATATTTTGTAAAATCCACTCATCTCTACCAGCGAAAAAGTCCCAAGTTTTGGGACTTTTTTTATATTTTAATAACTATTTTAATGTGCTTTTTATGGTGAATTTAGCCAAAGTGTGAGAAAAAGTGTGATTTTAAGGAAATAATTCATTTTAATCTTATTTATTCTTATAAAATTTTATAAATCCAATTTGTTATAAGATGTAAAAGATTGTATTTATAAAAAGTTAAAATATAAATTTTATAATCAAGACTTTTTGTCAAATATAGTCTTGTTTTTTTTAATTTTGTTGTTTTGTAGTAAATTTAGAAATTTATTTGACAAGGGGGTAAAATAGGTTTGACAAAACAAGGAATTATAAAATTAATTTAGCACAGAATAAAAAGATAAAAAGGAGTTTTTATGAAAAAAATCAGGCATAATTTCTATTATTATAGCAAGTGTTTTAGTAGTAATTGGTGTAACTTTAGGTCTTATATTTGGCTTAAAGAAAGATAAGACAAAAAATGATTTATACATAACGATTGAAGCGGAAGATAAAATTTATGATGGTGAGGCTTTGATGGTCAATGTTTTATCATCAAAGAATATAATAGCAATTTTTGCTAAAGATGTTAGTTTTGATTTTATAAATAATGTATCAGATGTAATTATTGATAGTGTTGCAAGTATTGATGATAATGGTTATATACAGGTTACTCTTGAAGATAATGATGAGAATGTAACAATATTTAACGAAACATTAACATTACTTCCATCACAGAAATGGACTATTGAAAGTAAATTTAAAATAACTTATTTGCAAGGAGAAAAATATTACTTTACTTTTTTAGGTGTTTTAGAAGGTAATGATGTTAAAGATATTTATGCTTTACAAGTTTCACAAAAGGCATTAAGAATTTATGCTGGTGGAAAAGATAATGAATACATTTTGCAAAATGATTTATCTTTTGACAAAGAATACATTTTCAGTATTTTATTAATATAAAAACTCCTAATTAATTAGGAGTTTTTTGTTTTTTATATCGCTGTTCATGTTTTAGGTATAAATAAATTTTTTAAATTAACTTTTTCAATTTTTAATAATTTGATTTTTCTATCAATTCCACCTGCATATCCAGTCAAATTACCATTAAAACCAACAACTCGATGACAAGGAACTATAATTGAAATAGGATTATGTCCAACAGCACCACCAACGGCCTGTGCTGAAACTTTATTTCCTGTTTCTTGTTCTATTTGTTTGGAAATTTCCCCATAGGTTATTGTTTTTCCATAAGGAATTTTTAAAAGAATTTTCCAGACTTGTTTTCTAAAATCAGAAGCATTTTCTATATTTATAGTAGGTATAAAATCAGGTTTCTTACCTGAAAAGTAAATATCAAGCCATTCTTTAGTTTTTTTAAATATTGGTAAATTGAATATTTGCTTTTCTTCTAAAAGTTTATTGTTAAAATATTTTTGTCCTTTAAACCATAAACCAGTTAATTCTTTTCCATTGCTTGCCATTATAATTTCTCCTAAAGGAGAATGATATGTATTGATAAAATTCATTTTATGCTCACTTTATGTTTTTTGATTTTATAATTATATTTATTTGGAATTATATAAAATAATAATTAATTTAATAAAATTACCATAAAATTATAGAGTCTATATTAAATTTGTTGTTACTTTGTATGATAATAGTATGTTTTTTGTTTTCAAGAAGATTAGATATAAATATAAGTTCATGTTTATCATTAGAGTTTTTAAAATTGATATTTGAAAGTTTATGTCCATCAATTATTATTTCAAAATTGTCAAAATTATCAAAATTTTGTGAAATAATTCCAAATCTAGTGCCTGTAAATTCAAAAGTTAAAGATGCGTTTTCTCCAATATATATATGTCCAAAGTTTGCTAAAGAACTTTGAATTTCCCAATTTCCCTTGTATGTAAACATTGAGTCATCTGGTGAAATCATTTTTCCATTTGTTATCGAATAAGAAAATTCGGCATATCTATATGCAATATATTTTATTCCAGTTGCTGATGTATCAGTAACAATCAATTTGTAGTATCTAAAATTTGTTTCATCAAAGTTTACAATAACATTTGAACCATTTAAAGACACATTTTGAACATCTTTTATTAAAGTTAATTGTTCTAAAGTATTTCCTACATATAATTTAAATGTTGAAGGAAGATATTTTTTAGTAGGTTCACCATAAATAGTCAAAGTATTTGCATTTATTTCTTTACCTAAATCAACAGTTATTTCAAAAGGATTATTTTCGTTTATATTATTTTTATTTGAGTGTATATAATTATTTTTGTTATCATCAAATAAAGCATCAATAGGGTAGTTTTTATCCCAAGGTTGATAGTTTGTGCTAACAAGTGTTTGTTCTGCTTGTGGGGTATTAGAATAGTTGTAAGTATAGTTTCTTGTATAAAAATAATCAGAAGTAAACTCTTGTGGGATATATGAGTTTCTATAAGCATTTAGGTAGGAAACATTTACTGTATCACCATTAAATTGTCCCCAACCTACACCTATATAACTTCTTGCATAAGTTACAAGTAATACTGCCTTAAAATATAACCATTGTCCTTTTTCTAACTCAATATCTTTATAGGTTGAAGGGTTTGAAAGGTCAAAGTTTGGACTTTCATTTAAGTTTTCAACTGTTGCAGCAAGATCAAAATTATTATTGTCTAAAGATATATATAGATTTGCGTATTTTCGTCCTCTTAATGCGATTCTATATTTGCCTGTTTCAGAAATATATATTTTCCCTTTCACTTCCATTATAGCGTTAGAAGTTGGGTTTGGTTCCCAAATTTCAGAATTACTATTTTGAACATTATTAATGTTATCTTCTATTAAAACTGAATTATATCCAGCATAATTATTTATAAAAGCATCATTTATGTCTTGATACATTGTGTCATCATTGTAAGTATAGATAGTTCTTTCAAGAATGTTGCTTTTTTGTTTTTGTTTAAGTTCAATGACAATATCAACATCATCAACATTAAAAGCACCATCATTTTTGATTATAGAAATAGATACTATGATTTTCCCTGATTCTGAATAGTTTTTATCAGGTAAATATGTATATGTATTATCTCCATTATCAATAACCGACCCATGTTCTGGTTTTGTAATGTTTGTGATTGTGTATGAAAAACCATCTGGTATTACTAGGTTATTTTTCAAATCAATTATAAAATTTTTATCAAAATCTATTTCATAAGGTTGAACTGTTGAAATATATTTTTTTTCTCCATCAAAATAAAAACTTCTTCCTGTTTGATAAATTGTTGAAATAGGCACAAACATAGGATAATTTTTCTCTTTATAACTTTCTTTCACTGAAGAAGAAATTGTTTGATGAAGAATCTCTTCAAAATAATATGACATATCATGATGAGTTGCGTCATTAAGTGCTTTATACCAAACGTCTACTCCACCTGAACCATTTCCGTTCTTTGTTGCATTAATAAAAATTTCTTGTCCAAAATTATGTAATATGTTAGCGTAAGAGTCAAGTGCACTATTTGCTTTAGTATTTGCAAGAGTTTGTTTCAAAGTCCAACTTGGATTTGTGTATCTGTTCCAACCAACAGCATAATTACCTTCATTATTGTTATCAAGATTCCTATTCGATGAAATTTTAGTAAATAAACTATAAGATACAAGACTTATTGCATTATTGGTCGTTTCATCTCCTGGTGCAAAACCATATCTTTGATAATGATGATTAAATTCATGTATACAACCCCAAAAAGCATCAGGAGCATTGTTTACGGCACTTTCATAATCAAGAGCAGCCGTCAAACAATATGTCGGGCAGTTTACTGTGTATCTTCCAACGAAAGCAACCATACTTCCAGCAGCAACAAAAGGATCGTAAAGAAATGTTATTCCTATATTCCCAGGAGAACCAGAAGGAACTTGATTTGAAACAAGTGCAATTTTGTCCCAAAGAACTGCTGCTTTATAAAGTTGATCATAATCAAATTGCTTTGCTCTATTTTTTGGACCAGAATGTCGAACCCCATCATCCCATACTTCGAGGTCAAAGTAAGGTGCTGAAGAATCTTTATTCATTTCAAATTCTTCTTGAGAGGTATAACCTAGTATAAAATGGGAATAAGATACACCTCCTGTGATTTTTACACTAAAAGTAGTGCCAGATTTGACAGGTTTAATATATATCGGACCACCAAGAAATGACCCTACGTAATCTACCGATGATTTTGTTGTCATGGTATTGACTATTACGGGCATACGATTAAAATTTCTTGCAAGCCAAATGTTATTTGCTTGCCCATTAGTTAAGACTTGACCAATATAAACAACAAGACCACCTGTTTTTTCAAAATCTTCTTCACTCATCTCTATTTTTATGACTTCACCAGCAGGTGCATAAAGACCAGTTATGTGATTTCCTGCACTACGAGATTTTATTGTGATTTCTTTAATAATTGCTGGTTCATCATCACTAACATCACCCTCATACATTCCAATAGATGCAGTATGTTTATAAAGTTTTCTATCAAGAAGAGTTCCGTTTAAATAAAGATTTCCGTCAGAGTCCATGCTATCGTAAGTAGATGAAGACGCATTTAGATAACTATTTTCATTTAATATTGCTTGTTTTTCTTCATCCGTTGCAGTCAAATTTGTCCCATATACTGGATATTTTTCAAGTCCTTCATTAGAGATTTCCGGTGTTTGTCTAGCGACTGTTCCTAAATATTTGGCTGAATATCCAACTTTAGAAGAATTTGGGTAAGCATAAGAATATTTATCTTGATATTTGTTATTGTCAGATGAATTATTAATAATAAATAAAATAGGCAACACTGCCAAAAAGCAGATTAAGATTGCACATAAAATAAAAATAAAACTTTTTTTCCTAGTCATTTTATCTATTCCTTTTAATATAAAGAATTGTTTTAATAATTATATCAAAATTAAAGTATTAATTCAATAGAGAAATAAGAAGAAATAACAAATCATTATAATTATTAATATATATACTAAAAGAAACTGATATATAAAAGTATTGAATCGGAGTAATGATAATTAATTTTTTTATAAAACATAAACAACTCTTAATATGAAGGTAATTAAGAGTTGTTTATTGTTATTTATTATTTTATATAATTACAATTTTATAAAAATTGTTTTTTTAGTTTAATTTGTAAAGTATTTGAAAAATAATCGTTATTAATAATATCAAATACATGAAGCCAATTTAATGCAAATTTATTAAGATTATTTGCATAATTTTTGTTATAACTTTTTTTAAGTAAAATAGTTTTTATACCTAAATCATTGACGCTTTGAGCATGATTGAAATTATCTTCTATTAAAAGAGAAATATTATTTTCTTTGCAAAATATTCCTTTATTTAAACAGTTTACAACAAGTTTATCATATTTAAAATTATATTTTTTTAGCCACTTTTTAGCATATTGATATGTTTTATTATTCCAGTAAATATCTTCTCTTGATGATAAGATCGTTATTTCACATTGTGTGTAAAGTGTATTTATCACATCTTTTGCAAATGCGAAAGGAAACATTAACATATTATCCATTATTATTTGTTTTTCTGTTTGAAAAAAATCAAGTTCTTGATTCTTGTCCATATTAAAAGTTTTAGGGACGAAAAAATATTGATTATCATAATCAATTTCTTCATTAAATAGGTTATTTCGTTTAGCATAATAATATCCATAAGTGAAATCAGTATCTAAAGTATTACAAATACAATCATCTATATCGATTGCAATTTTAATTTTTTTATTTTTCATTGTTAAACCTAAAATTATTATACATATATAATAAAATTTTCAAAATAATTTAGTGCTATATTTGCTAAAATATTATAAAATTTTTGATAGTAAAAGTTGAGCAAAATAGAATAGTTGCATTTTAATTTAAAATATGCTATAATATAATATACGAAGGTGCAGTATTCTAGTCGTTATTTATATACTAGGAAGATGAAGCAAATGGCATCGATGGCATATCTGTGAAGTTTCTGGTGTTTGCTTTGGTTGCCCAAACTGGGGCAGATGCTGGAAGTTAAGATTGTTGGGCGCACTATAACGGCATATAGTATCCGACCCAATTTTCGTGGAGACTCAGCAGGGTGAATTCTCACTCTCTGAGAAGAACCTGCAATGCGGTAAAAGTCGTGTGCAGCGTAGCCTACTTTGAGTGGATATAAGGGAATTAGGTATCAACGTATAAAATTTATTGGCCAATAGATTTTATGCCTGCTTATGAAACTATATCTGCAAAACAGGAGAATAGTATATAAAAGCGTTAAGGAAAACTTCTAGACTGTTACTTAGTAGGCATTGTAAGGATTATAGTGTGTTCTGAGTGGCGATTCGGTGATAGGTCTTGCTTAAAAGGAAACTGCTTAAACGGTGACGTTGAGTGCGAGAATGGGAAATCCAACCGAACCTATGACACAAGGTTTACTTACAATGTTACCTTCTTTATAGAGCCTATCAAGAGGCTCTATATTTTTTAAAATTTAAAGAAAACAGAAATGTTTTTTTAGTTTAATATTTTTTCTACAGTTTGTTGAAGATTTAATTAATAAATACATTATTATTATTTGTAGAAAATAAAATATTAATCTTAAATGATTAATAAAGAAGTATAAAAATTTTTTAATTATAAGGAGAAAAAATAAAAAAAATGGAAGGAAACCCGAAAAAGAAAACTCAAAAAAAACAATCGAAATTTGCTATATGGTTTAGATGGCCTCTTATTGTTTTAGTAACATCATTTTGTCTTTCAATGGCTTTTGGTGTGTTAAGTGAAATTGCCTTAACCAATGCAAGCATTATTATTTCTGTTATAGTTATATTGGTTTTCCTTGTGATTGCGATTGTTACAGATATGATTGGAGTTGCCATTGCAACATGTGATGAAAAGCCTTTTAGAGCAATGGATGCTAGAAAAATAAGGGGAGCAAAAGAAGCAATTATGCTTGTTAAAAATGCAGATCGAGTTTCAAGTATTATTGCAGATATATTAGGAGATGTATGTAGCATTTTAAGTGGTGCTGCTGGTGCGTCAGTTACTGCTGCATTAATAAATGATAGCATGACCCCAATGCTGACAGTTGTTATTGCATCATTGGTTTCTGCTGTTATCGCTGCTTTAATAATTTCTGGTAAAGCGTTAATGAAAAGATATTCAATGATTCATTGTGAAAAAATAATTCTTATTTTAGGAAAACTTGTAAGTTTATTTCATTTTACAAGGAAAAAAGACAAGAAAATAAGCAAAAATAAAATTACTAAAAGTGCAAATTTAGAGAAAACTCAATCACAAAAATCATTAAATGAATCAAATGAGGCACAAAATCAAGAGGCACAAAATCAAAATGAAATCATTGAAAAATCGGATAATAAAGACAATAATAACAATCAAGGCGATAATTTAGAAATCACTGGTAAAGAAACAAATATAATTGAAAATCAAATAGGTGATGATAAACAAGTAAAATAAAAAGGATATGAATTTATATCCTTTTTTTTTATTCAATACAAAGTGCTTTTTGGTCATGACTTACAAGAAGGTCATTTACCGTAAATATATCATAAATGTTGTTTTCAAGACAAAACATTATTATGATATCTGCAAGGTGATTTTTTGAAAAATTATATCCTGCTTTTGAAAGCATTTTTTTTGCAGTTTCAAAATTTACTCTAAGTGCAATAATTAAGGCAAAAACCGTATATTTAGATGGCTGATAATCTTTGTTAGAACGTAATTTTGAAAAAAGTCTTCTATCCATATTTACACGATTATAAATTTCAGAATCTTTCAATCCAGTTTCATCAATAAGTTCAAGAATATATTGCGAAAATGTTTGTTTATCTTTTATTAAATCAATAAAATCATCAACTTTATTTTGCTTAAAATCGGTTTTTTGAAGAATAGTAACCATTTTTACTTTTTTAGATAAAGGTTTATTAGAACTTTCACTTAAGTAATCAACAAAATTATTTTCATCTTCATAATGATGTTTTATATATTTTTCTAATAATTTTTTTATATTTTTCATAAATGTCGCTCCTAAAACGACCTTTTAGGTCTTGTTTTTAATTAAAATAAACTTGTAAATTCAATCAAAGTATATCATAAAAAAGGAGGAAATGAAAATTATGGAGAAGAATTTATCACATTTAATTTTTATATTGGACAGAAGTGGTTCAATGGGAGGTGTAGAGGACGAAACAATTAAAGGGTATAATTCCGTTATTGAACAACAAGCAAAAATGGACGGAGAATTAAGGGTTACTACTGTGCTTTTCGACAATTTTATTGAAGAAATTTTTTGTGAAGAAAAACCAGAGAATGCAAAACTTGATCATAATAAATATTATGTAAGAGGCTCAACGGCAATGCTTGATGCTATAGGAATGACACTTTCAAAAGCAATCGAAAAAAATAATAAATTAAATCAAGAAGAAAAGCCACAAAATGTTATAGTTGCAATAACTACTGATGGTTATGAAAATGCAAGTAGAGAATATTCGTTTAAACAAGTAAATGATATGATTAAAAGATGTAAAAAACAGGGTTGGAACTTTATTTTCTTATCGGCAGATATAGATGAACAAAAAGTGGGTAAATCAATTGGGTTAACAGGAGATGATATAATGCCTCGTTTTAGAAAAACGACAAATGGGATGGCAAAAATGAGTGAATGTTTATGTAGTAGGATATCAGATTTAAGAGGATAATTATAAAAATATGGTTTATTAAAGTAATGATTTTTATTATTATAAAAAAGATAGCATCAGTTTTTGTGCTATCTTTTTTTGATTTATTGAGTTTGTTTTTGGTTATTCTCTTTCAAAATCATCATCTTCATTTTGATAATTATGATATTTATGTTCTTTATAAAAATTGATTGAATATTCTTCGTCTTCAGAACTATACCCATTCTCCATATTTATAGGATCGCCAGCATCATTACATAGAAAACCATCTTTAAACCTTATTCCATCAATATATTCGTAACCATCATCTTCTTCGGTTTGCTCTTCCAATTCGTCAATTATTTCTTCTTCATCTTCATCTGTAATATCTTCTGTTGTATCATTGAGATAATTTCTTTTTTCTAGTTCTTCAACATCTTCTGAAGAATATCCATTTTTCATTGTGATAGGTTGACCTGCGTCATTACATAAAATACCATTTATTCTTTTTGCCATTTATTCACCTCAGAAAAAGTATATCATAGTGTAGTTAAAAAGTCAATGTTTGGCTTTTTTAAAAAAAAACAATTTAATTTTGTAAAATTTTGTAAAATATTTTACAAAATAAAGGGCTTTGTGTTATAGTAAAGTGCAGGAGTTTTTATGTGTGAAAATGAAGCGATTATTTACGAGAAAGCAACGAATTTGCTGTTGGGGCTTAAGATACAACCGGGTATGCATGGCTTTGACTATTTAAGAAAATCAATTGAATTATGTTTACAAGATGGGAGTTTAATAAATAATATTACCACAAAATTATACCCATTAGTTGCAAAGTCATTTAATGTTAAACCAAGCATAATTGAAAGGTGCATACGAAATGCAATTAATCATTCTTTTAAAGTAAAAGGATTATTGGGTTTAAATAATTTATATGATACTATTATTTATAAGAATGATTTTAAACCATCAAATAGCGAACTTATTTCAATTGTTGTCGAAAAGATAAGAATTGAATTGTTAAAAGAAAATTTAGCATAGGTGATTAAATTAAAAAGATTTTAAAAATTAAAATGTATCTAAAGAATGCGTTCATTTAAACTTTAATTTTGAAGTTTAAATTATTTTTTAAGCGAAAAATTATAAATTGTTTTTGTTTGCTTGTTAAAAAAATATAAATGTGATATTCTTATATAGTAGATTGAAAATCTAGAAAAAATAAGGAGATATTATGGCAAACGTTATAAGAAATATGAATTTTAAACCAATAATTGAAAAATTATCGTATGAAAGATTAAGCGAGCCCCAACCAAATGGCACTGTTAATATGAGAGTATGGGACGATTTGAAAGTTGAAAGATTGCGTTCTGATGCAGTTAAAATTATTTTAACAAGATATGTTAAGCCAGAACCTGCTTGTATATTTTCAATAGAAGCATCATTAAGTCTTGAAGTTATTATTAATACTGCTGAATATGATAAACTTGATGATAGTGTTGAATACTTTAAGACAAGTGCAGTGGCAAGAGTTCTTGCAAGCAATTTATCAAGTATTTTATCTTCTATTACATTACATTCACAAATAGGTCCTATGATTACTGCTCCAGTAGTTCAATTTCCACAATAAAATAAAATTGTTTTAAATGAAATATATTTGTAAATTATTCAATTTATAATGACTAAATAGTTTTATGATTTATCTATTTAGAAATTAAAAAATAATATCAAAGGAGAAAAGTATGCTTATCGCAAGTATAGTTGTAATAGCAATATTTTTAATTTTTATAATAACAACTTATATTATTACAATTAAAAATTATTCATTTGATATTGATGGACAAAAGTTAAAAGTCCACAATCAAGGAAGTAAACTTCAAATTTCACTTAATGATAAGGTTGTTTTAAAAGCAAATATGCCACAATTGATTAAAGGCGAAAGTTATGAAGTAGAAATTAATAAAAAAATATATACAATAAAATGTCAATGTAATTCTTTTGGAAATAAAATGAGAGTTGAAATCTTTCAAGGAGAAAATCTTATTACTGATAATGGGGTTGTTATAGAAAAGAAAATAAAAGAAGATAAAAAGTCAGAAAATTAACTGACTTTTTATTAACTTTAATTATAAACGTTTAATTGGTTAAATATTTATTAATGTTTGTTAAATGTTGTTTTGATAAGGATAAAATATGAATAAGGGTATAAGTTTTTATTTTGGATATTATGAATTGCCTGAATTAAGGGCAAAAATGATAAAAGAGGCAGGTTTTGATTGTATTATTACAAGTGCTGACAATAAATTTAAAAAACAAAATGGAAGTATAAGAAAACAAATAAAATTATTTAAAAAGTATGATTTGAAACTATCAAGTTTACACATGAGATATAATTCTGATGAATTACATTACTTTTGGGAAGATGGGAAGAAGGGCGAAAAACTAAAAAAACATTTAATCAAAGATGTTAAAATTGCTCATAAATATGGTTTTTCTTGTGTAGTAGTTCATTTATTTGGAAAATATTCAAAGATAGGTGAAAACAGATTGAAAGAAGTTTTAAATATTTGCGAAAAGGTAAATATTCCTCTTGCAATAGAAAATATAGATAATCAAAAGATATTTATTGAAACTTTTGAAAATATAAAACATCCTATGTTAAAATTTTGTTATGATTGTGGACACAATAATGTTTTTGATAAGGATTATGATTATTTTTCAAATTATAATGATAAGTTAATAACACTTCATTTACATGATAATGATGGTGGAAGTGATTTGCATACTTTAAGAAAATTATGCAATTCAACTATTGACTGGGAAAAGATTGCTTTAAATTTAAAAGGGCATGAGAATATAAATTTAGATTATGAAATTTTAAATAAAAATAATTCTACTTTGTCAATTATAGAGTTCTTAAAAGAGGCATTTTTGCAAGCACAAGAATTGGAAAACTTAATCCAAAGAAGCGAAAAATATTAAAAAATTATTTATCCAATAATTATAAATTTTATAAAAAATAATTATTAAAACATAAATATATAGAACATATAAGGGCAGTAGGGGGTTGACAAAATAAAAACTACATGATATAATACTAATGTCGAGCGTAGATAAATGCTATATTAGGACTGCAAAATTTAAGATTATTTTGGAAATGTGTTGCATTAAAGACTTCAATTCCAATTTCCATTTTTTCAAAATAATTTATATAGCATCACTTGTCTTGACTATCTTGCAAAAGCAAGAAAACTAAGTCATATAGTCTTGTTTACAATGTGGAATTTTTATATTAAGTCATGGCAAACTTAAATAAAAATTAGTCTATGGTAACAAGAAAAAACTTATGGCGATAAGGGGTATTTCAAATTTTTTATCATGATTAATGTCAATTTTATACTTGCTCAAGTATTCGGCGTTGTGACGACATTAATAATGTGCCTTTCATATACAGTCAAAAGTAAAAAGACTTTTTTACTTCTTGGTTTTTTAGGCGATGTAATTTATGGAACTACCTTTTTGTTTGTAGGGTCTTTAAGTGCTGGAATTATTGCACTTATTTCATGCGTTCAAGGTTTGTTTCTTTATCAATTTAGTAAAAGGAATAAAAGACCTCCAAAAATAATTGCTTTAGCATTTATAATTGCTTTCCTTACAGCGGGGATTTTGACAATGGAAAGTTATTGGGATATAATTCCTATGATAACTTATGTGTGGTTTACAATTGCACTCTATCTTGAGAATGTTAAAGCAATTAAATTTATGTATATAATACCAAACGCATTACAAACAGTTTATGATTTTATTGTAATGGCATATGCCAGTGCCCTAGAAGATGGATTTGAAGCAATATATTTGACAGTGGTTGTAGTTGTCAACTATATTAAAGCAAAGAAAAATTCAAAGGTTATTTATACAGAAGATGCAACACAAAGAGATTCATCAGAAGAATTTATAATGAAGAAAGGTTATTGCCCAAGATTTTTACAGTCCGACATTATAAAAGATGAGATAGTTTTCAATAGTAAAATCATAAAAGGGTGGCTTAGAACAATAAGTGTGAAGGAGTTACATCCACCTTCAATGGCTACAAGTTGCCACAACTGAAATACTTGAAAAAAAGAACGCAAAATTTGCGTTCTTTTTTATTTTATTTTAAAATAATAGAATAAAATAATTAAAAATAATTTTTAAAATAATAAATTATATTTAATTAATTTATTATTAATTATTTTTTTTATTTTTTTAATTTTTATATTATTTTATTTAATATTTAATTTATTTTAATTATTTATAACAATATTTAATTAATTATTTATTTTATAATTAATTATTTTAATAATTCTTTGATTATTTTTTCTGCAATGACAGCATTTGCTTTACCTTTTGTTTCTTTCATTACTTGTCCTACAAACCATCTGAAAACTTTTTCAGGTGTATCACTAGTATGATAATCTTCAACTGCTTTTTGATTATTTGAAATAATATTTGTAATTAAGGTTTTCAAACTGTTTTCATCAACATTTCCACCCATTTCTTTAGCAAGTTGATCAACGTTTGCATTTTCTTCCCAAACTTTTGCAAATATATCTTTTGCAACAGTTCTTGAGATTTTAGACTGTTCAAGAAGAGTCAATATTTTTGCAAGATTTTCAGCAGAAATTTTAATTTCAGCATTGTCTTCATCTTTAATCTTACTTAATATGTCTGTAAGAAGCCAGTTTGCTACTATTTTTGGATTGTTATAAAGTTTTATAGTATCTTCAAAGAATTTGATAATATCTCTATCTCTTGTAATAACATCAGCATCATATTCAGATAGATGGTATTCTTGAGTATATTTTTCCCTTAATTCTTCTGGCATTAAAGGCATAGTTTTACGAACTTTTTCAACATCTTCTCTGCTAATTTCGACAGCAAGCATATCAGGGTCAGGGAAATAACGATAGTCTTGAGATGTTTCTTTCTTTCTCATAGAAACACTTTTTTCGTGATTGTCGTCCCATTTCCTTGTTTCTTGAACTATTTTACCACCGTTTTTTAAAATTTCTATTTGACGATTTGCTTCATAGTTAATTGCTCTATAAACACTTTTGAAAGAGTTTAAGTTTTTCATTTCTGTTCTTTCGCCTAATATATTGCTACCTTTAGGTTTTACAGAAACATTTACATCGCATCTCATTCCACCTTGTTCCATTTTACATTCTGCAACATCTGCAAATATCAATCTTTGTCGTAATTTAGTTAAAAATTCAACGGCCTCGTCAGCACTAGAAATATCAGGTTCTGTTACAAGTTCCATAAGTGGAACTCCACCTCTGTTATAGTCTATAAGTGTCCCTATTGCTTGAGATAAGTGAACAAGTTTTCCAGCATCTTCTTCAAGGTGAATTCGATTTACACGAACTCTTTTATCTTTTAAATCAATATGTCCGCCAACACATATTGGACGCACAAGTTGGCTTATTTGATATGCTTTGGCAAGGTCAGGATAGAAATAATTTTTTCTTTCAAATACTGCAAGGTCATTTATTTCGCTATCTATAGTAAGCCCTGCTTTGATTACAAGTTCAACTGCTTTTTTATTTAAAACAGGTAAAGCCCCAGGTAAACCTACGCATACAGGACAACAATTTGTGTTTGGGGTTGAACCAAATTGATTTTTACAAGTGCAGAAAACTTTACTATTTGTTTTAAGTTCTGCGTGGACTTCAAGTCCAATAACAATATCAAAATCTTGCATAATTTTACCCCCTATATCCTTTTTCTATATAATCAGCAACATTATATACCATGCCTTCATTTAGATTGTTTGCAACTAATTGAATTCCAAAAGGAAGACCTTCTTTATTCTTTCCACAAGGAAGTGATAGGGCAGGAGCACCTAAAATATTTGCAAGGATGGTAAATAAATCTTCTTTATACATAGAAATTGGGTCATTTGTTTTTTCACCAAGTTTAAATGCAACTCCAGTTGTGGTAGGAAGAATGATGACATCGCAATTTTTAAATACTTTTTCTGCTTCCATTTTTAATTTTTGTTGCAATTTTTTTGCTTTGTTGTAATAAGCATCAAAGTATCCAGAACTTAACACAAAGTTTCCAAGCATAATTCTTCTTTTAACTTCTTTGCCAAATCCTTCACTTCTGCTCTTAAGATATATTTCGTCAACATTTAATGCGTTTTGACTTCTTCTTGAATATTTCACACCATCAAATCTTCCGAGATTGCTTGTTGCTTCAGCAGGTGCGATAATATAGTAACATGGAAGAGTTAATTCGAAATCTGGAATAGATTCTTCTATAATTTCTGCCCCATTAGATCTTAAGAAGTTAACGACTGAATGATATGTTTGTTCAACGTCAAGACCTTTCACCATTTTTTCTACTTCTTTTAATACGCCAACTTTAATTCCCTTGATTTCGCCTTTAATTTGTGAAAGGAAATCTGGAACTTCGATTTTTAATGAAGTTTCATCATGCTCACTTCCACCAGAAAGAATATTAAGCATATAAGCATTGTCTTTTACATTTTTTGTAATTGGTCCTACTTGTTCAATAGAACTTGCGAATGCGACAACGCCATATCTTGAAACTCGACCATAAGTTGGTTTTATTCCAACTACACCATTATAAGAAGAAGGTTGTCTAATAGAACCACCTGTATCAGTTCCAAGGGCAACAGGGCATAGACCAGCACTTACAGCACACGCACTGCCACCACTAGAACCACCAGGAACACGAGTAGGGTCAAGTGCATTAAGTGTAGGTCCGAAAGCAGAGTTTTCAGTTGAAGAGCCCATTGCGAATTCATCCATATTTGCTCTGCCAATAATAACGGCACCTTCTTTTAGCATTTTTTCAACTACAGTTGAATTATATTGTGCAACATAATTTTCAAGAAATTTTGATGAACAAGATGCCTTTTTGCCTTTAAAGAGTATATTATCTTTAATGATTACAGGCACACCTGCAAGTTTGCCATTAAAACCATTTTTAATTTTTTCATCAGCCTTTTCTGCTTGTTCTATTGCATCTTCATAAACTTCCAAAACAGCATTTAAGTTTTTCTTTTCATTTATTCTTTCTATAAAATATTTTGTTACTTCAACAGAACTAACTTTTCTCTCACGCAGAAGAGAAACAAGTTCTATAAGTGATAATTCTTCAAATTTCATATTGACCTCCGTTAATCCAGCATTTTAGGCACACAGAAAGAGCCTTTTTTTGTTTTAGGACTATTTAACAAAATTTCTTCTTGAGGAAGACTATCTTTTGCACAGTCTTCTCGAAGGTCGGCAAGTTTATGAGAAGTATATTTTACTTCAACATCACTAACATCGCAATTTTTGACTTGATCGACAAGTTCAAGCATATTTTCAAATTCAGGAATAAAAGAATTTAATTCTTCTTCAGAAAATTCAAGAGAAGAAAGACCTGCAAGTCGTTTTACTTCTTCTATAGTTACTTTAGTTTTTTCCATATATAATTACCTCCTTATGGATTAAGTCTGTCTGGTCCACGGAATACAAACATTGCCTCTTTAATAGTTGGAATATCAAGCATAAGCATTGTAAGTCTGTCAAGTCCAATTCCAAATCCACCATGAGGAGGACAACCATATTTAAAGAAGTTTATATAGTTTTCTTCCATAGTTTTAGGGTCAATACCTTTTTCAGCAATTTGTTTAGCAAGAACATCTGCTCTATGTTCTCTCATTGCACCTGATGTGATTTCAACATCTTTGTAATAAAGGTCATAAGTTTCACTATAGCCAGGGTCGTTATCTTTATGCATTGAATAGAATGGACGAACGTCTGAAGGATAATCTTTTACGAAGAAGAATTGATGTCCGTTTTTCTTAAGCATATATGCAGCAAGAAGGTTTTCAGCCTCGGTGTCAAGGTCAGAGCCTTCATCAAGAGGGTAATCACATTCTTCATCAAGAATTTTGTAAACTTCTTTCATTGTTACACGTGGGAAAGGTAAAGTCGGGATAACAACTTCAACGCCAAGCATTTCTTTAATTTTATCACCAAGTGTATCATGAACTTGTTTAAGTCCTGCATGGATTAATTCTTCTTCTACTTTCATAACATCTTCAACAGATGAAACGTTGGCAAACTCAAGGTCAAATCCAGAAAATTCAGTTGCGTGTTTTCTTGTAAATGATTTTTCTGCTCTATAAATAGGTGTTGCAATGAATACTTTTTCAAAACCTGCAGCGATTGCCATTTGTTTATAGAATTGAGGACTTTGAATTAAATATGCTTTTTTATCAAAGTATTTTACTTCAAAAACTCCTGAACCAGATTCGCTTTCATTTTTGATTGTAGTAGGGCAATGAACTTCTATAAATCCATTTTGAATACAATAGTTTCTCATGCCTTGAGTAAGTTGAGTTTGAGCCTCAAAAATTAAACGTTTTTTAGGGTCTCTTAAATCAATCCATCTATAATCAAGTCTTTGGTCGATAGAACTTTCTCCATCAATAGGTGAAATTTCTGCTTTAGATAAAACTTCAATTTCATCAGGAATAAGTTCTTTTTTGCCAAGTTTTACGTATTCATTGGCAACTATTGTTCCTTTTGCTTTAATATAGCAATCTTGTGTAAGGTGAGCAAGAATTTCTGCCATTTGAGGTTTTGTTGCTTTTTCAACAGTCATTTGAAGCATACCACTTCTGTCTTTTAAAATTATAAATTGCATACTTTTTTGATCACGAACTTTTTCAATCCATGCCCATATTTCTACTTTTCCTTGAGCATCTTTTAAATTACTTTTTACGTATTCTTCCATAAAATCCTCCTTATATATATTTTTTCTTTTGAAGGAAGTAAAGATTTATAAAGTTTTTTAATTTTTATTTGCTTGAATTATTTATTACTTCCTTTAAAACCTTAGTTTTAATTTAACATTATTTTAAACTAAGTTTTATAAAAACAAAAAGTCATTCGCCTCTAAAGCACTAGACTTTGTTGTCATAGTGTTAGGACGAATGACTCGCGGTGCCACCTAACTTGAGAAAATTTCTCCACTTTATTAATTTGCTATAACGGGCTTTCCCGATCTTCCCTACTAAAGATATCTTTTTCGAAAAGACAACTCCTAAGTGTTCTTTCACACAGTCTTTTTGGCAAGTTCTCAGCAATCTTGCCTCTCTGTAAAAAAGAGTTTGTGTTACTTTTCTTAATCAACGCTTTGTTAAAATTATAGACAAATAATTTTTGATTGTCAACTATTTATTCTTAAAAATAATTTAAAAAGATTGATTTGTTATAAATTAGTTTGTTATATACCAAGAAGGATTACATATAAATTCCATATTATTTAAATATGCTAAATTTTTATTTAATCCATTTATTTTTATGTAATAACAATGTAACATTTGTCTATTTTGTTTAAATTTTTTATTATCTTCATTTTTCCCATATTTTCCATCTCCAATGATAGGGTGTCCAAGATGGGAAAGTGTTGCTCTGATTTGGTGTGTTCGACCAGTTATCAGTTCACACTCGACTATACTTGATGATGGAGAGGATTTTATTGTATTAAAAATTGTTTGAATTTCTAGCGAATTTTTTACTTTATTATTAAAGATTTTGACAAAACTCTCCTTGCTATTTTTTTGCAAATATGCTTTCATCAAATAATTTTTAAAAGACGTTGACCCGACAACTTGTGCAAGATATTTTTTCGTTATTTTATGATTTTTTATTGCATCTGTAATTTGTCTTTCTGCCATTTCGTTTTTAGCAAAAATTATAAGCCCAGTAGTATTTCGGTCAAGCCTATGGACAGGGATAAGATTAAGAATTTTTCCAAGTCCATCTTGTCCTTCAATTTCAATGCCACTTGGTTTATTTACTATTGCAATATTATCATCTTGATAAATAAACGGAATTTCTTTGCCTAGAAGCATTTCTTCATTATAAAAGATTGTTATTTCATCTCCAGCATAAACATCAGTGTTGTCTTTGACTCTTTTTTCATTTATTTTTACATCTTTGTTTCTTAAAATTTTATTGGCATTGTTATAAGAAAAACCTTTACTTGTCAAGATGTTGATTATTTTATCATTTTTATTTACTATAAAGTTTATTTTTTTCATAGGTATATAATAAAACATTTTTCATATTTTATCTATCATTTTTTTACTTTTATATGAATATTTATTAAAAAGGGGGATTTATGAGTAATTTTTTACATTTAGAAGGGAATTGCCTTGAAATCAAAGGAGCAGTTAAAGTTGTTTCTTCATCACAATCTCAAGCAGTAGTTGAAACAGTTGATAGTGGAGTTGTTATTACAGGGACAGAAATAGAAGTTAAAAAGTTGAATTTAGATGAACAAGAAGTAATATTTAGTGGTAAGTTTATTAATTTGAAATTTGGAATAATAAGCACAAAAAAAGTTCCATTATACAAAAGAATATTTAAGTAATTGTTAGTTTTTTAGTTATTTTTATTCTATATATCAGTAAGTTTTATCTTTAATTAAATATATTAATAAAATGGAGAACAATGTTATATCCTACTGCAAACCAACCATTAATAATAGTAGTTATGCTTCTCACAGGTTTTCTTTGTGGGATTATGTTTGATGGTTTTAGATGTTTAACATATTTGTCAGGTGGCGACAAATGGTCAAAACATTTTTTTGATTTTTTAGCAACTATCTTATCATTTGTTTTATTATTTTTTGCAAATCTATGGACTAATTATGGTCAATTTAGGTTGTTCGTTGTAATTTTATTTTTATTGGGTTTTGCCATTGAAAGAATTATATCAAAATTTTTATGGACAAAATTAGTTATAAGATGGTATAATATTTTTAAATTAGATAGAATTAATTTAAAGAAGAAAAATAAAGATGGAAGAAAAACAGAAAAAGAAATTAAATAACTGGCTTATAGGAATAGGTCTTGCTATTCTTATTCTTTTTGTAGTTATCACTTCTATAGTTATAAATTACCAACAAAAGAAGTATGATGAAATCAAAAATGATAATGATGAAATTGAAGGGCAGTTGCCAGAAGAAAAAGAATTATGTATATTAAGTGATGATTTTTGGAATAATTAAAAAAAGTAAAAAAAATTTAAAAATTAGCAATATTTAGTTGACAGTGCTAGCAATCAGTGCTATAATATGCTTGCATTAAAAATGCAGGAGGTGTATTATGAAACATAATGATAAATTTGATTTGGTTTTAAGAGGAGATGATGATAGAGAACCACTTGGTTTATTTGATCCATTTTTTGACCACTTTTTTGATATGCCTATGATGAATAGACGAGAGATGCGTCAAATGAACAATGTAATGAAAACAGATGTAAAAGAAACAGACAAGAGTTATATTTTAGATGTTGATTTACCAGGTTTTGATAAAAAAGATATAAATGTTGAATTAAAGAATGGTTATCTTACAATAAGTGCAAAAAGAGAACATAACTTTGAAGACAAGGATAAAAAAGAGAACTATATTAGAAAGGAAAGAAGTTATGGACATTTCAGCAGAAGTTTTTATGTTGGAGATATTAAGGAAGATGATATTGATGCAAGTTTGAAAGACGGAATATTGCGTATAGAACTTCCTAAAGAAGAGAAACAAGAAACAAAATCAGGTAAGATTGAAATAAAGTAATTTTAAATCTATAAAAAAAGAAGCATTAAAATTAATGCTTCTTTTTTAGATGTTTAATAATAATAGAAAGGAAATTAATTTATTTGAATGTTGTTGATAAGAATGAATAATTGAATTAATGACAAATATTTAGAAATTTATTAAATGGTAATTTAAATAAAAATCTGTAGAAAAATTAATCTACAGATTTTTTACTTGGCTCCCCAGGTGCATTCAGAACACCACTCATAGTAGGGGATATTATTATATTTCAAATCGTTAAAATTTAATAAAAAAAGATAGCATCTAACTATCTTTTTATTTTATAATTATCATAATTAAATAAAAATATATGG
>ERZ1643247.1508-NODE-1508-length-21176-cov-12.537901_pt1 | contig 21176 bp, 15 predicted proteins | sample MGYA00579264_ERZ1643247 | MGnify/ENA primary metagenome ERZ1643247 (study PRJEB29033, sample SAMEA4952262) | chicken gut metagenome | biome: Broiler Chicken; feature: Gastrointestinal Tract; material: Caecum | place: Ireland | collected 2018 | study: Broiler... | reverse complement strand
GTAAAGGTAAGGTTTACCTGATTGCCGCCGAGCGAAGCTGCGTAAACTATCGTCGTTACGCCGTCCGCCGTTGTCGACGTAATGACTTCGGAAGGGTCGCTTACACTGGTCAGCGTTATTACGCCGTCGGAAAGAGCCCAGGTGTATTCAAAATTTATAGCTCCGCCATAGGCTATTATTTTGGCAGTGTTGTCCGCATAAAATTCTATGGAATTGCCTTCACCGTCTGAGAACGTGACGATAGCTTCCTTTTCGGGCACTTCGGGAGTTTCCGAACCGGAGGAACCGGCATTTTTTTCTACAAACTGCTTCCATGCGTCAACGGTGTTGTATTCTATTTTCTTTGTACCTATAAAATCAATAGTACGCGAATAGCCACCCATAAACTGGAAAGTATACTGCCATTTTATAGAGCCGTCTGCCTCGGCATAGATAGACACATCCTTGAACCCTGCAGACGCACTTTGGGTCGACGCGGTAAAAGTAGTCAGGCCGTCGCGGTCGGTTTCAGTATTCCATTCAAGTTCGATTTCGGTATATGTAATATCTCCATTGAACCACTGTGCATGATAAATCGTGCCGGTGCCGTCGCTCATCATGTTGCCGAGAAAATAAAAATCGAACCCGTTGCCGATAAGTTCGTCATACGAGCCGGTAAACTGATATTCTATTTCTGCAGTCTGGGTTACGGGCGGTTTATTTTCCTCTTCATTTTCGTCGGGGTCTTTGGTTTTGTCGCTACATGCCGCAAGGCCGGCAACCGTTGTTACCGCAACCACAAGCGAAAGTCCGCCTATAAGCCATTTTTTAAGATTACTCATTACAATTCCTCCTTAAAAATATCTTTGTGAGTAACTCACATTATATAAGCATTGATTTTCATATTCAATAGTTTTACCTGAATAGCCTGCACGCATACGCGAATAGCATAAAGGCGTTCTACCCCCCCCCGTTGCCGCGCGGCAAATTGTGCCGCGCGGCAGGGTATAGAGGAGGAAAAACACAAACCTCAAGACATTTATTCGGCAATGTCTTTGGAAGTTGCCGCCTTTACGCCGTATGCGTATATATGTATATCGCCCTTCAGGTCTCCGTAAGCGGCCTGAAGGCCGGAAGTTATATCCTCGTAGGAATAGGTCCAGAGCCCGTTTTCAAGCCTGTTTTTCCACTCGTGCCCGCCCGAGGCGAGCACCTTGCCGCGCCCGTCGGTGAGCACGGCCTTTATGCGGGTGAAGCCAAGCTCTATCCCTACGAAACAATTCTTTAAACCTGTCACTTTGCACTCCCTTTTACAAGCATTGTACTATCTGCCGCCCGCCCGTCAAGCGGCGGCGCAATATTATATTTTCCTCCAACCAATTAGGAGCGGCTTTGCGTTACGCAAAGCCGCTCTTTAATAAGGAATAGAAAAGGAGGGAGTGAAACCGCTTAGCTATACTGCTATAATCTTAAATTATATCAGCTATTTTTTTCTGCTCTTAATAACAGACACCGTAAGCATGGCAGCGCTTGCTACAGTGAGCACTATAAATGCTATCATGCCCGAAAGTATGGCAACTTCCCACCAAGGCATCGCGGGGATGATCTGCGCATCACCGATATTCATCGCATGGCTGTTTATTACGCTGTATATTATATGCTTGGTTGCAAGCCTGCAAGCAGAAACTATGGCAGGATCATTTTCGAGACCGGCAAGCGTATCCATACCGGAGCGGGAACCATCCCACAGATCCTGACCCGCAAGCACGCCGAGACGATAGTCCATATAATTTGCCATTACCGAGCAGTCGGTAATAGCCGCGCCCTTCATGCCCCACTCGTCGCGGAGTATGTCAGTCATAAGGCCCCTGTGCGCGCCCGACCAAACAACACCTATGCGGTTGAAAGAAGTCATAACGCCAAGGCCGCCTCCCTTTACGGAGCCCTCGAATCCTTCGAGGTAGAGCTCACGTATGGCCTGTTCGTTTGACCAGGTGCTTATGCCGTAGCGGCCCTCCTCCTGGTCGTTGAGTGCAAAGTGCTTTGTGAATACATACACGCCGCGCTCCTGAATCGCCTCCACTTCTACGGCGCAAATTTCACCGGAGAGCCAGCCGTCCTCGGAATAATATTCAAAGTTACGGCCGGAATAGGGTGTGCGGTGTATATTGGCGCCGGGACCGTATATGCCGGCATATACACTATTGCTTTCAGTCTCGGCGCGCTGGAAATCTTCACCTATGCACCTGCCCATTTCGGCAACGAGCTCGCGGTTGAATGTTGCAGCCATGACATCTTCGGAAGTATACGCCATCGCGCTGCTGCCTCCGACAAGGCTGGCTGTAAGGCCCTGAGGCCCATTTTCATCGAGCGTGCCGGGAAGATTGATGCTGGGAACAGCCTGGGTAACATGGAAACCATCGCCGATGACGGCAGTCATTTCGCTGTAAGGTATCTGATTTAAAAGCTGTTCCCATACTTCACTGTCATACTCCTCTTCGCGCACGTCCATTGCCGTAAGGTCGCCCGCGGCGCCCTGCGTAGGCAACTCGGTATATTCGGACCAGTATGCCTCTTTATACCTTTCAACGAGGGCAGCCCTGCCGCTGTCGCCCGTTTCGTCGTGAGTGAGTCCGTCCGCCCACATCTGATCGGTCACTTCAAGAATTTTGACCTCGGTGGGGAATGTGCCCGTCCAGTCGCTGCGCGAAAGGTATGTTATGGTCTGGCCGTCAGCGCCGGCATACTTATTGAGATCGGCATTATCAAACCTGTTAGTAATTTCGTTGCCCGTAGCAGAAGATACGGAGTAAGTTTCATCGTCGAATGTGCCGTTGGTCCACTTGGCGCAGAGCGAAGCGTCGCCCGTGCCGTCATTGCCGACGCCGTACATCTTGTCTTCGTCTACAGAGATATCACCGTCCTGCGCCTTCGCGCGGATGATGTTGTTTACCGCGTCGTGCGCATTTTTGCCGGCGGTGAACCAATAGTCGCCATCTTCAAGAATATAAGTCTTTGCAACGTTGGCGTCATATGAAGTGAGGTCTTCGGTATTTACCGTGATGGTATAATTTACCGTATCGCCTGCGGGAACTTCCTTTTTATCGAAGCCGCAGAGCTCAACGGCGGCCTTTTCGACGCCGTTCTGCCTATCATACTCAGTATAGGGCGAGCTGAAGTAAATCTGTACGGTGTGCTTTGCATCTATGTCGCCGGTGTTGGTCACATCGACGGAAACTTCGAACGACTTGCCGTCTGCGGCGGGCTCAACGCTGAAATCGCTGTATTCAAAGTCGGTATAGGAGATGCCGTAGCCGAAGGGAAATGCCACTTCTTCAGCATAGTTGAAATCTCCGGCATTGCCGTTGCCGAATACGTAATCTTCATACCTCGTTTCGTAATAGCGATAGCCTACATATATGCCTTCCTGGTATATCACATAATTCTTGTTGGCTTTTTTGGCGCCTGCGTCCATATTGTTCTGCGCCGTCTCAAGGCCGAGCTCATCGGCATTGGAATATGCGAACGCGCCGAAGTTTACCATTGCGGGCGCGGAATGGTTGTCCTTTAAGAATGTATCCACTATGCGTCCGGAAGGAGTCCTTTCGCCGGAGAGCAGCTGTGCGACGGCGTTGATACCCGTCATGCCCACGTCGCCTATCCACATAGCGGCGTCGATATCATAGTCGTCGAGGAAATCAAGCTGAAGCGAATTCGCAGAGTTGAGCAAAAGCACGATCTTTTTAAATGTGCCGTTTTCCTTATACTGCTGGATATGATCGAGCATATCCTTCTCTTCCGCAGAAAGACGCAGATAATCGCCGTCGGTGCTGTCGAAATTTGTCACATTGTTGTTGGTAAAGCAAGCTTCATCATCGGGGAGATCTGCGCCCTCGCCGCCGGAGCGTGCAAGCACCACAAGCGCCACATCGCCGTACTCGGCAAACGAGCTCGTCACGCCCTTCTCTTCATACAGGCTCCAGGGCACCTCGTTTATACGGTACTGGCCCTGATGTCCGCCCGTAGTGGCGGCATTTTCACGCTGATAGCCCGACGTCACATAAAACGTCCACAGGTCCTGGTTTATACAGCCTTCACCAAAGGCAGCAGTGAGCGCCGAATGGAGCGTGGCCGCCATTGAGGCATCCATGCTGCCCGAGCCTGTGCCTCCATACAAAAGATTAACCGACGACTGCGAAAAACAGGAAAATTTAGTGTCCTGCGCAAGAGGAAGCGTGCCATCTTTGTTGAAGAGCAGCGTGGCCCCTTCCCCTTCTAGGTCCTCACACAGCTCGCGCTCGTGCTGAGCAAGCGCCTCATCGGTATAGGCAAGCGGCTCATAGAGTATCTGAGCGTCGGGATCGGGGATCACCTTATAGTCATCAGTCTGAAGCGCCGCATTTATGGATACCCTGAAATAGTCGGTGATGAAGTAAGCGGCTATGAGTATTGCCATAAACACAGCAAACACCGCAGTGAGCGCTATCCACAATTTTTTAGAAAACAATCTTTTCATACATGCTCCTTATGCTCAGTTGCGCGGCGGCGCAAAATGCGTTGCCGCGCAGCTTAAGCCATAAACTATTACAACAGAAACTATGCCTCTTCCACAACGGCAGTCATTGAATGATCTTCATCGTTAAGCTGCCAGCTGTGAGCGAGGTTATCCCATACCATTTTGGAATTTTCGTCAACGACATCGCAGGTAAGAGTTATCACACCGTCCTCAAGCACATAAGAGCAGTCAAACGAAGGGGCGTATCCCGCCATGACCGTTGCCACAAGGGTGGCCTTTGTATCGTCCACAATGGTGAGCGTTATCGCCATAGGCATCTGGCCGCCATAGGTGCCGTTGTACACGTTCTCCTGAACTACAGCGCTAAACTCAGGGATAACAGAATATTTTGCCGTGAACGTAAAATTGATTTTATAATCGCCGTAAATCGCATATTCATAATCGAACGTTGCCGTATCGGCGGCGGTGTCTACCGTCACGGTTATGGGAGTACCTGCAACGGTGACCGTCATGTTGCCGGCCTTATCGTTTGCCCATGTACCCGAAGCTGCCTGTGAGTAGCCGCTGTATATGAGCACAGTTCCGTCTTCCTGCAGATATACGGTGCCGCCGTTTTCTTCGTCTGTAAAGATTGCGACAGACTCGGGAGCGACAAATTCTTTGGCATTCTTTTCTATGAACTCATCGGCGTCGGCATACAGCGTTGTGCCGCCGGAGAATGATACCTGCCTGAAGAATCCGGCACCAGATACGACTTCCATTCTGAGCGAGCATGTATAAGTCCCGTTGCTGTTATATGCAGTAGCGCTCGAAGATTGGGTCTTTATTCCCGCTTCGTTGAGAACATATATCTCTATGGAGAGCGCCTCCACACCGTCGCGCGTGGTTTCCTCCCATTCGCCCTGCATATAGTTTTGTATATAGTCATCGTTTTCAGCAGCAGGAGAAGTGTTATAATTGCCGAAACTGTAGCGGTCCATAACTATAGAGCCATCAGACATCAGCTTGAGCCAGAATGCGCCCTTTGCAAAGCTGAAGGAGTCGAGGTCCTCGCCGTCCATTACGCCGCTCAACTGATACGATATGGTAACGGGACCGTCGTCTTTATCTTCGTCATCATTGCCGCTGTCATTCGAGCATGCACCCAACGCAAGCGAAGCAACTGCCAGAATTCCGATGACAACACCTAAAAAAAACTTTTTAAATTTCATTTTTATATTACCTCTTGCGGCACAGCCGCCATATTTTGAGCTGCGCGGGAAGTCGCGCAGTCCGATTTATATTCCGTACCGTTACCGGCACATATCATTCCGCACCATTACCGGCGCCTTTATCGTTTACTGCCCTCTCTTTCATAAAGCAGGAGATAATTCCCGCAACGGCCGCAACGAAGAACGTCACCGAGAATATTATGCCGAGAGTTGCATTGCCGCCTATGAAATGCACGCCGTTCCAGACATCGGAAATTGAGGGCAGAGCAGCATTTACGGTGAGGGCAAACCCGCCTATATAAAGGCCTGCGCACACAAGCGGCACAAATTTCAGGTCGGTAAATATAACGAGAAGCTCTGCAACGGCCCCGGCAAGCATAAGCGCAAAGCCTACGGCCGTAAAAGTCCTGTCGGACGCGTCGGTGGCGATATACAGCACCGCGCCGACCAGAGCTATCACCGCTGCAGCCAGTCCTAAATAAAAACCTATAGTTCTGTTTTTAAAAGCATTGCGTACAGAGAACATTATTCCTTGTCCTCCTTCTTTTTAATTAAACTTAAGGCATATCCCGTTCCGAATGCTATCACCGATACGCCGAGAAGCACGCCGAACACTGCATTTATCGCCGTGAGAGCCGTCTGCCACCAGGGAACGAAATCGGGCACTTCAACGCCGACCTGTATGCCGTTTACAAGATTGGAACGCGAATAGGCGTAATAGTAGTGCCTGTTTACTTCCTTCATCTTGGTAAGGATATAGCCGTCCTGCCTTGCAAGCTGGATGAGTTCCTGCCTTCTGTCGGTATCGTTATTGAACATGTCGGTGCCGAACGCAACACACTCGGCAGTATGCACATAGTCTGCGGCGTCCTTTGAAGAGTCGGTGAGGTTCACGCCCTTGAAGCCCCATTCGTTGCGGAGCACATCGATGAGCACAGCCTCGCTGGCCGCGCCGGCAGTTGCGCCCACACGGTTGAAGCAGGTCATGGTGGCAAGCGCGCCGCCAACGTCGTCGCGGAGAGCGCCCTCGAAACATCTTAAAGAACCTTCGCGGAAGCCCTGTTCGTTTGCAAACGTGGCAACGCCGTGGCGGTTGGTCTCCTGGTCGTTACCTACGAAATGTTTGATAGCGGAGAGAAGTCCGCCCTCCTGCATTGTCTTTACCTGGGCAGCTCCGCAGAGATACGACATATTCGCATCTTCGGAATAATACTCGGAATTTCTGCCCGAATATGCGGTGCGGTGCCAGTCGGCGCCCGGACCGAATATCATCGAATAGCCCGCATACAGCGCATCTTCGGCAAACAGTTCGCCGCGCTCTGCAAGCAGATCGAGGTTCCATGTGCTCGCCATAGTGACCTGATCGACATACAGGGTTATTCCCTCGCCGTTGCCGTTGGCATATGTAGATCCGAGGCCTTTGGGACCGTCGGTATTGGCGTTTGCAGGTTTATTTACCGAATCGATCTTGTCGTTGCCCATGCGCTCGCCCATTATATTGGCAAGTTCCGATATCGAGAGCTGGTCGATGAACTCCGTCCAGGCCTCGTCGTCGTCATAGGCGACGTCCTTCATCTCCACAAACTCAACGCCCGCGTCCTTCGCCACGGTTATAGAGCTCACTGCAGGGGCATCGGAAGGCGTGGTATATGTTTTGCCTGCAAGCAGCGTTTTTAATACGTCGCTTGCGGTAAGGCCGGTATAGGCCTTGGGATATGTATTCCAGTCGCTGCGCGTAAGGTAAGTAACGGTGCCTTCGGCAAAATAGTTGTAGTCGATTTCGTCAAAGACGTTGGCAACCACCTCGCCCGTGGCTTCAGACTTGGCATAGGTGGCGTTGTCATATTCGGCGAGATTTACCATTACCGCCTTATTAGCGTCGCCGTCAACGACGTTGCCCTTTTCGTCGGTAAGTTTGCCGTCGACCTCATCGCCGTACTCAAGCGCCATGACGTTGTTGAGCGCGTCGTGGGCGTTATCGCCTATGGCGAAATAATAATCGCCCTCGTCGAATACATAGCACCCCTTCCTTGAAGAGTCGGCGCCGTTGGTCGCTTCCTCGTCGTAGGTGGCGAACAAATAGTCGTCTGCCCTCACCTCTATGTCATATGATTCGCCCACATCCAGTTCGGGGGTCTTGGCAAAGCCTATCATCTGAATGGCCGATTTCTGGGCCTGACCCTCTTCATAGGGCAGGCTTGCATACAGCTGAACTACGCTCTTTGCCTTGCCCGAATAGCTGGAGCCGTTTTCGGGCCCGTTATTGGTGACCGTGACATTGGCTATCACTTCGTGATTTTCCCTGTCCCACTCGATAGAAGTCACTTCCTGCGTGAACTGCGAATACGAGAGACCATAGCCAAAGGTATATGCCATTTCGTCGGCATAATTCCAGCTGTTGCCCTCGCTTGCATACACGCCCGCGCTGCCCGCTGCATTGTTTATGCCGAGCACCTGATCGTGATAGCGCGTTTCGTAGTATTTATATCCCACATAGATATTTTCGGCATACACAACGTACTTGTTTTCGTACTGCGTATTGTGATTACTGAATGTGAAGTCGCCGAAGTTGCGCATTGCGGGCGCAGACATTGAATCGGCGGCATATGTATCTACGAGGTGACCCGAGGGGTCTGCCTTGCCCGTAAGGATATTGGCAACGCCTATGAAGCCCACATCGCCGGCGGCGCCGAAGGTAAGGCAGGCGTCAACGCCGTACTGCGGGTCCTCTATCCACTGCAGATCCATGGGGAACGGGCTGTTTACAAGCACTATTATCTTGCCGAACTTGCCCGAATCGTTTATCATTTTGACGAGGTCTGCCTCTTCTTTGTGGAAGGAAAGCAGGGGAACGCCGTCGGCGTCGGACTGATAATCGAGGTCAACGCCCTCGCCGCCGAAGCGGGTCAAAAGCACTATCGCCGCGTCGTTATAATCGTTCGCATACGAATTTTTGAGGTCGGCAGTATAAAAATCCTGCCCCACTTCGCCTATGTCCGACAGGCCGGGCGTAGAGGAAGATACCCTCTCTTCGTCGCTGTTCAGATAGGCGTTGTACATCGTCATATTCACATCAAAGCCCGCCGAATTGAAGGCGTCAAGAAGGCCGCCCCCGCGCGAAGCCTTGAACGAAGAGCCGCCGCCGTTTGTAGCATATACGGGATTTTTTACCGAATTGCCGAACAGCGTTACGCTGAGCTCGTCCGCGGCAAGCGGAAGGGCATTATCTTCGTTACGGACCATGACCGCGCCCTCTTCCATCGCGCGGATATTGAAGTCGTTTTCCGCCTCAATGAGTTTTTGGTTGTTTTCGGCGTTGAGTTCGCCGAACTTGCTTTCATACACGATCTCGCCGCCCATATTTGTTGAAGGCGGAGTTATCCCGAGGCGGTCGTTTACAAAACCTTCGTACCTGTAACCGAGGTTGGTTAAAACTATAAACACCGCCAGCAGCAGTCCGAATACCGCCGCAAGGCCGCGCCACAGTACGGTTTTGCCGACGGCAGCCTTCAATACACTAATAAATTTATTCATTTACCTCTCCTTACCGGATACTATTAATGAGCCGATAAACGACATAGAAGTATTACCAGCTTACTTGGGTGAACTTGCCGTCGTTGAGCGTGACCATAATTTCGATGCCCTCGGCTTTAAATCCTTCGGTTTTGCCTTCAAGAACCATATCCGCGGTGATGGTGCCGTCCTCATTTACAGAGACGCCGAGGCCGCCCTGGGGCTGTGCTGCAAGATCTACGGCAGACTGGGTCATAGCATCCGTCCAATTGGCCGTATCGAGGGTGGGATAGCCCGACGAAGCAAACACTACACGCTCGGGCACGTTTATGGTGATAAACGCAAGAGTTTCGTCAGAAGGATCGACCTCCTGGGTGAACGTACCGTAATACTTGGTAACTTTCTGACCGCGGTCGTTTGCCGTTTCGCTGCCGCTGGCAACGTCGGGACCGAAGCTTACGTTGGAATACATAATCTCGTTCACGGTAAGGCAGTAAGTGCCGTCGCTGTAAGTTTCAAGCGCCTGACCTGAGAACGTTACATAGTAGTAGTTGTAAGTGGGACGCATATTGGCGTAGGAATACGAGTTGTTCGAAAGATACTCGCCCGTAAGGGTAGCGCCGCCGCCCGAGCAGGCCGCAAGGCTTACCGTTGCAATTACCGCCGCCGCGGCACAGGCCGCAGCCACAACAAGTTTTTTAAGTTTCATTCTTTTTCCTCCTGAAATTTTGTAAATAAAATACAAAAAATTTTTGATACGCACATTATAAATAACGTCATTTGCAAAATCAATAGGGTATACCCGAATAGCTTTTCAGCATACGCGAATAGCGTTCCCCCGCCAAAGCGGGGCTTCTGTCAACCAAAATAGTCAACAAGATAGTCGGCAAAATACGGCGTCCACCATTCTTCGTATCCTTTCGCAGTAGGATGCACGGCGTCGGACATATATTCCGAATACTGCTCGGCAGAAATATCATTAAACTGCTCGTCGTTAAACATATCTATGACGCCGACTTCATACCCGTCCAGATTGTTCCACTTTTCAACTGCCGAACAGGTAAGCTCTATCAGCGCGGCATAATCTGAACCGTTGGTCCCTTCATATACGCCGTCACCGAAATACGCGCCGGAATAAAAGAATACAGGGCAATTCCATACCTGTTCGACATAAGCGATTATGTATTCAAGCGCACCCGCCGTTGTGGCAAGGTTAAAAGCGTCGGCAGAGGTCACATTGGCGGCAGTTACCTCACCCCACTTTGAAAGATTTGCCTCCTGGGCATCGTTAGTTGATATCTGACAGATGAAGGCGTCTACCTTTTCATCTTTTTTAAACTTGGTGCTGTTTGCGAGCCGCTGCGTATATGAGCCGTACGCAACAGGCAGCACACTATCAGGGTCAGTAAACAGTGTTGTACCGCTGACGGCCTCCTTCACCGACTTACATTTTTCAGTCCTGGAAAGCAAGTCGGCCATAGAAACACCGCCACTTGCAGCGCCGTACGTTACCGAGGAACCCAACCAATAAATTGTTTTTCCGCCCAGGCCTTCCTCCTTAGCGGGCTCGTTTTCATTTGCGCAGGCGGTAAGCCCTACACAGGAAATTGTGGCTGCCGCAAGCAAAACACATAAAATCTTAATAAGTTTCATAAAACACCTCACAGAAATAATCTGTCTTAAATGCAGGGAGAGCTGCCGTAAGACAGCTCTCCGCATCTTGGATCATAGAGCAAAATATATCAAGGAGTAACCGTGATCGTAAAATGTCCTTTGCTGAGCGCAACGACATTGTAGTCGCCGTCTTTTGTAACGGCGGCTGACCCTGCGGCAACCGTGCCCCATGAAGCGGGGATATACAGGCTGCCATCGGCGTCTATCGCCTCTACGCTTATCGTTACAGTGCCGTCTTCCGCCCTATCCAGGCTATAAGTAAGCTCTCCCTTGGGCGTTATCACTCCCATCGAAAGCGAAGAGAATGTATCGGTAAGGCGGATGGAATAACTTTCATATCCCGCAGATTCGGGCGAAATGCCGCCGAAATATTTTGAAAGCACGGTGAGAGAGCCGCCCGTCCAGCCGTGGTTTATTGTGCCCGCGTCCTTCTCCCACAGCTCCCAGAGCGTGGAATCTTTGTCGTCTATCATGGGCTGATAGCGGGTGAGCATACGGGTGAGGCAGGCATCGTATTCGCCCATCATGCAGAGCGCCTCTTCGACGAACTTCTCCATATAGGGGCTTGCGCCGTAAGTTGTGGTGAGCACGTTCAGAATTTCGTCGTACATATCTTCGTCGGCGAGACCGCTCACCACAGCCATTGCGTTGGCCCTGTCGTCGTACGCGGTGCCAGAGCTGTATCCGCCCTGCTTTTTAAACTTTTCGAAGCCCGCCGCAACCTTCTGAATTCTTTCGGTAAAGAAGGCTTCGTCGGTGGATATATCAAGTGCTTTTGCAAGTTTCTGCGTTGAAGAAAGCGCATAGTAATACCAGCAGTTCTGCAAAACTTCGGCGTCTGCGCCGTCGCCCCAGTCGACCCACATAAACGTTCCGTTGCGGTAAACTATGCTGCCGTCTTCGTTGAGGTCCCATAATTTAAGATAGTTGACGGCCACGGGATAGAACAGCCTTACGGTCTCTTCGTCGCCCGTATACAGCAGATACTCGTACACAGAAACGAGGAAATTGAGCGTCTGCACGGGGTTTTCGTTGGCGGCAAGGCTGGGCGAACGCAGGGGTATGCAGTTATCGGTCTTTGTCCAGCCGATTATATTGAGAATGGTCTTTTTTGTCATCGCCCACGAATTTTCGTCGAGCGAATAGAACGTTTCGCCTATCTGGTTGGCGGCGTCGCCGATATACGGAGAACGCTCCCTTTCAGGGCAGTCCATATAGGTATCGCGCATACAGATGAGCAGGGTGTTCACCGCCTTTTCCCACAGCGTGTTCACATCCTCGTTTTCGGTGACGAACGAGCCCGAACGCTCGCTGTCGTAGCCGCTGCGGCGGTAACCTATTTTAGTGAACGTTATGCCTGCGGGGGCCTCGATTATGAGCTGCGAACCGCTGCGCCAGGGCAGGCTTTCGTAAACCTGCGCGCCCTCGGCCGTTACATAGTCGTCGCGGAAGGAATCAATGCCCTGGCTGGTGAGCGTGTTGGTGTAATACGTAAACCTGAGCCCGCTGCTTTCGGCAGTCAGTTCAAAATAGGGGCTGAACTGCATATTTTCGGGCAGGTCTATCGTTATGGTCGTATCCTGCGCGAGCTTCTGCCCGATATATTCGCTCTCGAGGAAAGTATACTCTTCGTCGAACTTCATAAGCGGAATAACGGAGAGATAGGTATCGTTGAAGGGCTGCGCCCCCGCCTCGCACACCACCGTGGCATCCTCCCAGGAGGAATCGTCGAAGTCGGCGGCGGTATAATCGCCCACGCTTTCGCGCGCGTCGTAATATACGTTCCATTCTGCAAGCATGGATGACTGCGAATAGTTGGGCCAGTCGGCGCCGAGCAGCCCCTGGTTGCGGTATGCGCGCAGCCTGTTTGCCTTGAAAGACGAATCGGAAACTATTGCCTGGTCGCCCGCCTGCATTTGGAAAAGCAGCCCCGCTTTGCCGGGGTCGACGCTTGAATTGCCGCCGCGGCCGTTATACGACACCAGAATTACAAGAGTATTTTCGCCCTGCTTAAGATAGTCTGTAAGGTCGACCTGCTCATAGAAACTGTCGTACGGGGTGGCGCCGCGCTTGCTGGCTCCGTCTAAAACCGCCAGCTCTTCGTTCATCCACAGGTAGTATTTGCTCTCCGCCGCTATGTTGGCGACGGCCTCTTCGGGAACCTCGTCAAGGCTGAACGTCTTGCGGAAGGCGACGTAAGAATTTGCCGATGTGGTGCTTGCCCATATCCATTTTGCGCCGCCCCAGTCGGTCTTTTTGTAATCTTCGAGCGCCGTGTAATAGGCGAGGTCGCTTCTGTCTACCGGCTCCTCCTCGGGCTTTTCATCTACGGGAGGTTTTTCGTCAGGGGGCGGAACTTCCTCGTTTTCGCCGCAGGCAGGGAAAATGCCGAGCCCCATAGCGCCGCACAGCGCAAGCGCCGCTATCTTTAAAAATATCTTCTTCATGATACCGCCTCGCAGAAAATTACTTTATAAGAGCGGAAATATCGTCGCAGGTAAACGTTTCTGTAAGCTCGTTGCCGGCAAGCGTATCGGAATAAGTTACCGTGGCCTTTGTGCCCTCTATTGTCGCCGTATACGACTTTGAAGCGTTTTGCGCATCGGTTATTACGAGCTTGCCGTCGCTGTAAGTCCAGGTCACTGCAACGTTGAAATAACCCATGGGGCTCATCGTGCCCGTGCCGTCTTCAAGCAGAGCTATCGTGCCGTTATTGTCGCCCGCGAAAGTGGCGAGAGTTTCGGGCGCTGCGGGAGCCGACGTTATGGCGGAAATATCGTCGCAGGTAAACGTTTCTGTAAGCTCGTTGCCGGCAAGCGTATCGGAATAAGTTACCGTGGCCTTTGTGCCCTCTATTGTCGCCGTATACGACTTTGAAGCGTTTTGCGCATCGGTTATTACGAGCTTGCCGTCGCTGTAAGTCCAGGTCACTGCAACGTTGAAATAACCCATGGGGCTCATCGTGCCCGTGCCGTCTTCAAGCAGAGCTATCGTGCCGTTCTTGTCGCCCGCGAAAGTGGCGAGAGTTTCGGGCGTTTCGGTGGCAGGGGGCGTCAATTCCTCAAGGGCGGAGATATCGTCACATTCCATGGTGTAGTTTATGTTGTTGCCCATCGCGTTGCGCGTATATTTAACGGTTGCCGACGTGCCCTCGATAGTGGCCTCGGTTTGCGAAGTGGCGCTCGTATTTATCACCAGCTTGCCGTCGGAGTAAGTCCACGACCACGTCTGGCTGATGACGTACTTCGCCTCATCTGTGGCGGGATCGACGTTGCCAACATAGAACAGCGCCGTGCCGTCTTCCTGCAGATACAGTCTGCCGGGGGCGCTGTCTTCCGCCGGCTCGAACATAACGGCGTACTCCGGCTCTTCAAACACATAGAGGTTGCCCTGTATGAAGGCGTCAAAATCTTTATATTTAACGGTCTTGCTGCCCGTTACCTGCTGCTGGCGGCCGGAGAATATGGGGCAGTCGAGCGTAAAGGTTATGGTCCCTTCCGGCGTGGGATAGAGCTCGTATTCGAACCTGCTCGTGGCAAAACCGCCGCCCATTATGTTTTCGGCGTCCTCATCGTAGCGCACGCTGAGCTTTATGCAGTCGAGGCCTTCGGAATTTTGAGTTTCCTCCCAGGAGCCCGTCCACCACTTTTCAGAAAAGCCGCTGTTTTCGGTATAGGCGGAACTATCCATACTGAGGATATTGTATCCGCTACCGGCGACGGTTCCGTCGTCGAACAGATTGAGCAGTATGTAATAGTCGAAGCCGAATCCGGTAAGAGTTTCGTCGGTGTAATGGCCGGTAAACTGCCATTCGATCTCCGCCGTTTCGGTTACGGGCGGATCTTCTTTTCCGTCATCTTTCTCTGTGTTGTCGCCGCAGGCGGTAAGACTGAGCGCCATTGTGGCGGCAGCCGCCATGGCAAGCCCGCCGATAAGCCATTTCTTCATTCTTTTCATTGTTTCTCCTCCTTTTGTACGGAAACTTTGTAAGTAAATCACATTATATAAAAGAATTTTTCAAAATCAATGGCTCATACGCGAGTCGCCGACAATCGTACGCGAATAGCAAAAGGGACCCCCGTAAACCGGGAGTCCCCACAATTATCGTAATATTAAGTTCTGCCAGCTACACTGCCACGGCAGCCGGAACGGCCGCACGGAGCACGGCGGCATTGAGAGTATATATATCCCCCTCTGCCGATATATCGAGCCCGCCGTCGTATTTTTCCACTATGCGCCTGATACTGAGTATGCCGTAACCGTGCTGGCTGGTATCGTTCTTGGAGGTAGCGGGCGTTCCGTTTACAAATTTTATTTTACCGGCAAAATAGTTCTGCTCGTGCACGACTATCATATTGCCCACAGTTTTGATGCTCAAAGTGACGGCGCGCCGCTCTGGCTCAACCTTCATCACCGCCTCTACGGCGTTATCGAGAATATTGCCGAACAGCGAATATATGTCGGCATCAGACATAAAACTAAGGTCGCCGCCTTCTGCCATTATAGTGAGTTTTATTTTATTCTTTTCGCAATACAGGCTCTTTTCCGTGAGTATAAGATCAAGCGCATCGTTGCCCGTCTTTACTATGGCGTCGTATATCGATATCTGCCCTTCAAGTTTTTCAAGCTCGTCGGCAGAAAGTATGTTACGCTTGCCGAGCACCGAACTTATCATCTTTTTAAGATCGTGGCACTTGATGTTTACAGCGTCTATCGTATCCTTCTGTATCTCGTACTGTTCCCTTCGCTTTCTGTCGAGCTGTTCGACCATATCGAGTTCATAGCGGTATTGGCCCGCCTCGAACAGATTGAGCGCCGAGCACAGGCTTACCATGCAGCATATAACGGCAAACAGCTTTATTATGACCATGGCGTTGGGAAAAGTTTCGGCAACGGGGACGTAAACGCCGAGGATCACCGTTATAAACAGCACCAGGACGGCAGGCAAAAGCACCTTTTTTGAATTGAGCTTTATTTTACCGTTCCTGCACAGCACCCAGCCCGCCAGATATCCCGTGCAATATACCACGAGATAGACCAGAATCGTGAGCACGAAGTACTCTATATCGTAGTTGAAATAGATGTTTTCAATGCCGAGCAGTATGCCGAAGATGATGCTGACCGAATTGGCGATATGCTCGAGGCTACACCCCGCGGCGTCGTATAACACCGCCTCGAAAAATCTGCATTTGAAGCAAAAACATAGGAGAGCGATCACTTCAAAAAAGAAAAACACATCGCACAGCACATACATAAAACTGCCGAGCGAACTGCCGAATTCAAAATACCGCACAGACTTCCACATAAAGCCCGACAACGCCGTCATGACGCAAAAACAAAAAATAAACCTCAACACAAAAAATCTGCGCCGGGGGCGGTATGCCGAAAATGCAAGAGCGCCTATTATAAGACTTGGGAAAAACTTATAGCCGAAAAAGGTGTTTATGAATTCCTGCATATCAGCCCCTGTTACCCCAGAATTTCGCAAGCGCCTTCATAAATTCCTTACGACGATAGCGGCTTATTATGAGCATATCGCTGTCCACACGGACGGCGTTGTCGCTTACTTCTGAAACATACCTTAAATTCACAAGGTAACACCTGTTACACAATACGAAAGATTCGGCAGATAGCTGCTCGGCGGCGCTTTTAAGCGAACCGAGTAGTTTGAAATCACCCTTGACCGTGTGGTATATCAGATAATGGCTCAAAGTTTCCACATATTTTATATCGTTTTCATCGACATACTGTATATCTGGTCCCACTTTGAGCTCAATTAGTTTTTTCCTGTTGGCGGCAACATAATTGAGCGCACGCTTGATCTTTAAGGCAAAACTATAATAATCCAGCGGCTTTACGATAAAGTCGAGTGCACTGACTTCATACCCCTTTATAGCATATTTTGCCATTCTGGTAACGAAAATTATAGCGGTGCTCTCATCGGTCATACGGATGCGCTTGGCCGCAGCCATACCGTTAAGCTCCTTCATATCTATATCAAGAAAGACAATATCATACTTTGGCGAATAATCTGACATCAATTCGCTGCCGTCATGGAATTCGGCAATACCGTACTCCCCGCCGTTCTCTCTAAAATAGCGCTCTAACATAATCCTGAGCGCACGGATATCTTTGTTATCGTCATCAACTATTGCGATAGAATACATATCTCCCCCCTTACGCCGCCGCTTATACGCAAAAAAGCGATCTTATCATATGTGGATCGGCGCCGATGATTTTATTTTGCTCTTTCCGCAGACCAGGTGTGCCGATGCTGCGATAAATATATTCACGCCGCAATGCCATCAACTAAGAAATGCCGCAAATGCACGAACGATACCGGCAGGTGCGCGCGCATACGCACAATTCAGCGCACTACACGTTGCTGTTTAAAAAATCTGCGCTGATTTTAAGCGACTTCACAGGATCGCCGTCTATCCAGTCGGCATGGTTCTCAAGGATAACCGCCTCTACGCCCAACTCCTTTGCCTTCGCAACAAGTCTTTTAAGCGGCATGTTGCCTGTTCCAAGCTCCATTCCGCCGGATTTGCGGATGGAGGCCGTTTTGCCTGCGGGACGGAATCCCCTGTCGTTTATGTGCCACAGCCGCAGGCGCGTTCCCAGGCGATCCATCCATTCCACAGGGTCTGCTCCCGCTTCCGCTATCCAATAAGAGTCGTATTCAAAATTGACAAGCTCGGGATCGGTATTTTCAACTATAGCCTCGAAAGCGGTATTATCTGACCCCTGAATACGGCAGAGCTCGCAATTATGATTATGATACAGCAACCTTAAGCCACGTTTTTTGAGCATACTGCCCGCCGAATTCAGGTCATTAGCAAGCTTTAACACCTCGGCTTTATCTGAATAATCATATTTGAACATCCCGGTTATCACCACCGTATCGGTACCGAACCCCTCCGCCTCGGCGGAGACCATATCTGTCTTTGACGTTATTGTCCCCAGATCTTCATGTATGCTTACTACTTTAAGTCCGCTGCTCTTTATGATATTTTGCCAGTCAAGTTTCCCGCAAGGACCTATTGCCATGCCCGCCATTGCGGCAAAACCGCGTATGACCAAAGGGAGTTTTCTGGTGAGAAACCCACACATTTCAATCGCCTCATACCCACACCCCTTTGCAACCGAAAGAACACGCGCGGCCATGTCTTTATTTTTAAATGCATCCCTTATGGCAAATTGCTGCACGGCCTTAAGCATAAACTCCTCCTTCCCTCGCATCATCACAAAAGATGACGAGAGCAACAGTTTAAAAAAGCGCCCTATTAAGGGCGCCCGCAAAGAAATACCCTTAATATTGTTTGCTCTACAATCCGCGCTGAAAGGGGAAAAAGGGTACACCAATGCCGTTGTATACCCAGGAGCGCTTATAATGATCGTAGAGCATTTTAATTATAACACAAGCTTATGCAAAAATCAACAACAAATTTAAATGCCTGTTTTACCAAACACATATTTAAATTTTCTATATTATACCACTTATTTCACTACCAATAGCTCAGTTCTGCGCGAACAAAGACGATCATCTTTAACAGACACAGATGCCGGCTCAATGAGTTTATACTAAGCTAATTAAGATATAAAAGACGACAGGAATGGAGCTACGGCTGTAGCTCCATTCCTGCTGTATATCTATGGTCTAAATATTCAAATTTTGCGTAATCTGCGTAAAGAAATCTTTACTCCAAAAATCGAGCGACGACTTACTTTTGATATAGGACAATACATCCTCTTTGGCCGCATTAAAATCTATGGTAGCAAACCTATCACCAAGAAGACCTATAAGGCTATCCCTTGTGAGATTAAAATCTTGGCCTATCGCGCCCGAATCCACAAGGCGGGCCTTAAGGTGCGGCAGGTTTACGCCGGCATTGCGGGCGATGTAAAAAACATAGTCATACAAGTCCCTGCCCTTCACCCTGTTCTTCCACGCACGGCATAAAACTGCGTGTATTTTACCGGCAAACAGCGAAGGCAAATCATACAATCTCACATTATACGGCGAAGGCATCAGTCCATATTTATTTTCATAAGTGGCATATGGCGGTGGATTGGTATCCACCTCGAATTTTATCTTAACAACCTCCATTGGATGAAGCATAGTTGCAGGTGTATCGCCGTAGACGCTTAAAATATGCTCCTTTGTATTGCCCTTTAAAAAAGCCGATTTTATATGAGAATCTGCCGTTTTGACCTTTTCTTCAACGGTAAAATTAAGACCTACCGAGTTGAGCTCATTTTGCAGTACCGAAAAATACTTACTCAAATCAAAGTTACTATCGGGTGCCGTAAGCGAAAAATCGAGGTCTTCGGAAAAACGGTCGAGGCCGTAAAAAACACGCAGCGCTGTTCCGCCATAGAAAGCCACCGCCTTAAAGAACCCGGCACGTGAAAGCCCGCATAGAGCGACCTCCTGAACAACCTCCTTTAATGCGTTGCGCTCTTCCTCCAAGGTCTTTGCCTCATACCTTGCCATCATCTGCCCTAAAATCGAATTCATTGAAGACCTCTCTCATTACTCAAATATTTTGCCAAAATCTTTAAATTATTGCATCCGTACAACGGAGCAATCTGGCAAATGCTCTCAATATCCAGCGACATCAAGCCATTTTCGTCTATACGCAAGTCATCAAACAGCAATTCCTTTAATGCCCGCACCGAACCTACAGGAGGCAATGAATACAGCTTATCGCACAACGCCTTCTCAGGTGTGGCAATCTGATATGAATACCCGTTCTCCACGCAGATATTTACGCCTAAACTAAACACCGCCTTGGGCACATCACGATAAGTGTATAAGCCAAACGCATTTTGATAACGCTTTTTTCTGTTCTTACCAAACGTTGCACTTGTGTATGTTTTGTAGACGGCTTCGGGGATCAACGAATAAACAGCAAGCGCATAGTCGAACGACAGATAGGACGGGCCGTAAATATAGCCGGCTAAATACTTGCCATCCGCATTTTTATCCGTTTCATACAGCCCGCGGGATACCTGAATCAGGTTGCCGGCCTGTACTTCACGCCTTATTTTGCCAATAATGTCGGTATAATCGCTATACTTTAAAGCCAGATCGTCGACCGTCAGAACCATAATTTCCTCCAAGTACTTTTATTATATCAAATTATTTGGAGGAAATCAAGAGTTATTAAACAATCTCAGCCGAAAGAATTTTAAAGATGCCAAAAAAGAAATTAACGTTAAAACATAGTATTGATGCCATATTTAAAGGCGGACAGAATTTCTGTCCGCCTTTAAATATGGATTTTAACTTTGAGAAGAATATTGAAACTCCGGCTTTTACATTGCCTTACTCAACCGCCGCTTCACTTGTGACTTTACGCATGCCCATAAACGAAGCGACGCATCCGATCAATATAACGGCAAGCATTCCGAATGATACAAATTCCGCAATGAAGAGATTGCCGCCAAAGAATTGTATGCCGTTGAGCACGTCAAGCATAGTGGGCAGGCAGGTGATGAAAGAGATCGCTCCGCCCACAGACAGCAAAAGCGTAGGCACCATGGGCGCAAACTTAAGATCGGTAAACAAGACCAGCACTTCAGAAAGCGCACCGATGACAATTATTATCATTCCGGCAAGGTTAAATGTGCGGTCGCTGTTGGCAACTATGACATAGACCAAGGCGATGATGAGGGCTGCCAGAGCAGAAACAAGGCTTAAATAAAATCCTACAGTTCTGTTTTTAAAGCAATCGCGAACGTTAAAAACATTTTTCAAATTAATCATGCTTTTTTACCTCTCTTTGAGAAATACGCGCTATATACAAACATCCCTAACGAAGCTACAGCCACCACGGCAAACACAGCGTCGAGCACATATAATGTAACTACCCACCAGCTGGTGCCTTCGCTTATCACAACATCTTCGCTCAGTCCATTTATGGCAAGCGAATTTGCATAGGCATACAGTATGCGCTTTGCCGAGGCGCGAAGCAACTGGGCGCCATATCCGTCTGACGAAGCGTTGAGAGCATCCATAACGAGATCAGACCCGATTGACAAACAGAATTGGTCTGTACCCATAGCCATAGTGAGTATGGGAGTATCTGTGCAGGAGCCCGCGTCGGTGATAAAGAAGCCGTCGAAGCCCCACTCGCCGCGTACCACGTCTGTGAGCAGCGCGCCGTTTCTTGCAGTATAGCATGCGCCTATTGCGTTATAAGAGGACATAGTACCGCTTACGTGCGCTATAGTATTCACGAACTGCGCTATACCTTTATAACCAGGGCGAAAGAATG
>ERZ1643247.1506-NODE-1506-length-21182-cov-8.102618_pt1 | contig 21182 bp, 20 predicted proteins | sample MGYA00579264_ERZ1643247 | MGnify/ENA primary metagenome ERZ1643247 (study PRJEB29033, sample SAMEA4952262) | chicken gut metagenome | biome: Broiler Chicken; feature: Gastrointestinal Tract; material: Caecum | place: Ireland | collected 2018 | study: Broiler... | reverse complement strand
AACTGGATGTCCACAGTAGGGGCAAATATAAATGAAGTAGAACGCATGGCGGCGGATAAAGTCGGCTGCAAATATGCGGTGGCATTATCTGCTGGAACAGCTTCCCTTCATCTGGCTATGAAGTTGGCGGGGGAGAGGCTATATGGTCAGCCTAAATTTGGAAAGGGTGCTTTGTTCGGACACCGGGTTTTCTGCTCAGATATGACATTTGACGCTACGGTGAACCCCGTGGTTTATGAAGGCGGAATCCCGATATTCATTGATACGGAATACGACTCCTGGAATATGGATCCTGTTGCGCTGGAGAAAGCCTTTGAGATTTATCCGGAGGTTCGGCTGATCGTCACAGCACATCTGTACGGCACGCCGGGAAAAATTGATGAGATTCGGGCGATTGCTGATAAATACAATGCATTGATAGTGGAGGATGCGGCAGAGTCTCTTGGTGCTACATACAAAGGGAAACAAACTGGAAGTTTTGGGGATTACAGCTGTATTAGCTTTAACGGCAACAAAATAATTACTGGATCATCTGGAGGAATGTTTCTAACGGATTCTAAAGATGATGCAGATAAGGTGCGAAAATGGTCTACACAGAGCCGGGAAGATGCTCCATGGTATCAGCATGAGGAACTGGGTTATAACTACCGGATGAGTAATGTGATTGCTGGAGTGGTGAGAGGACAGTTCCCATATTTGGAAGAGCATATACAGCAGAAGAAGGAGATATATGAGAGGTATAGAGATGGACTGAAAGATCTGCCGGTGAGCATGAATCCGATACCTGAGGAATGTGAGCCAAATTACTGGCTGAGTTGTTTGATTATTGATAAGGATGCTATGTGTCAGCAGGTAAGAGGAGAAAAGGAAGCCCTGTATATACCAGAGCATGGAAAATCCTGCCCGACTGAGATCTTGGAGGCAATAAGTTCCATCAACGCCGAGGGTCGGCCGATCTGGAAGCCCATGCATATGCAGCCGATTTACCGGATGAATGGGTTTATTACCAGAGAGGGTAACGGACGCGGTAGGAGCAATGCGTATATCGCCGGTGAGACGGCTGTAGATGTTGGCGCGAATATCTTCGAGAGAGGACTGTGCCTGCCGAGTGATAACAAGATGACGATGAAACAGGTGGATAGAGTTTGTGAGATTATCCGTAGGTGTTTTGAGTGAGGTTTGAGTAAGCTTTGATTTCACATGAGTTTTTGGGAGATAAGAAATGCAACTCAAGAGAAAGATTGGATTCTACGAAAAGTACATAAAAAGGCTGCTGGATATCCTCTGCTCAGGTGCTGCGGTCATCGTTTTTTGCTGGCTCTACGTAATCATCGCCGTTATGGTGAGAGTGAAACTCGGGAAGCCTGTTCTTTTCAAACAGCCTAGACCTGGAAAGATAAATCCTAAGACCGGGAAAGAATGTATCTTTAATATGTATAAGTTTCGAACAATGATGGACGAGCGAGATGAGAAGGGCAAGTTGTTGCCGGATGAAGTCAGGTTGACTAAATTTGGTCGGATGTTGCGAGCTACGAGCCTTGATGAACTTCCAGAGGCTTTCAATATTTTGAAGGGCGATATGAGTGTGGTCGGCCCTAGACCTCAGTTGGTGCGGGACATGGTATTTATGAGCGATACACAGCGTATGCGCCATACAGCTAAGCCTGGACTTAGTGGACTTGCGCAGGTCAATGGGAGAAATGCTGTCAGCTGGGAAGACAAGATCAAGTGGGATCTGAAATACATAGAAAAGGTCAGTTTTGTGGGTGATATCAAGATAGTCTGGCAGACCTTCAAGAAGGTTTTTGTGCGGAGCAATATCACGGAAAGCAATGAAGAAATTGATGTAACGCTTGATTACGGCGATGCACTGTTAAAAGAAGGAAAAGTATCCAAGGAAGAATATGATGCAAAGCAGGCCGAGGCAAGGCAGTTGTTGGGAGTTTAGAGATGCGAATTTTAAAAGCAATTTATGAAAAAACAACAGGAAAGGCCGCGCCGTATTATTTTAGTTATTCAATAATTACTATTTTAGGGAAACCTATTCGTAAATTTTTTGCTCAGGTTGTAGCTCCTAATATTGTGTTCAATAATGTACGGATATTCATTTACCGCCTTTGTGGATTTAAAATAGGGAAGCATGTCTTTATAGGGATGAAATGTTATCTGGATGATATGTGCTATGACCTTTTGGAAATAGGGAATAATGTAACTATTTCCTATGGTGTTTATTTTGCTTGTCATGGGAGAAATCAGGGACATTATCCGATTAAGATACACGATGGCGCATATGTAGGTATGAGAGCCAATATCATATCTAAGAACACGGATAAGCTTTTAACTGGGGGGGATTACAATAGGCAAAGATGCCATTGTTGGGGCTTGTACTCTTGTTAATAAAGATATCCCAGATGGAGCTACTGCAGTTGGTGTTCCATGTAGAATTATAGAAAAAAGAAACGATTAACACAATAATATTGTAGGGGGAAGTTTATGCAGGCAGAAGGTAAGCAGGATGGATTGGTTTCTATTATTATGCCTTCGTATAATTCTGAAAAATATATTGTGGCAGCAATAAAATCTGTCCAAGCTCAGACATATGAGAATTGGGAACTCATAGTAGTGGATGATTGTTCTACGGACAGCACTGTGGACATAATCCGCAGATTTGAGGATGCTCGAATAAGACTATATGTCAAGAAAAAAAACAGTGGTGCCGCACAGTCGAGAAATAAAGCACTACGAGAAGCAAAGGGTAAGTGGATAGCATTTCTAGATAGTGATGACGTGTGGCATCCAGAGAAGTTGGAACGTCAGATTTCTTTTATGCAAGAACATGGTTATGCGTTTACCTTTACTGACTATCGAATTCAACTCGATGGAAAATGGCTTCCCTATATTAATACGGGCCCTGACATTGTAGACAAAAGAAAGATGTATGATTACTGTTATTTTTCAACAATTACAGTAATGTATGAGCGTGAGAAAGTTGGTTTGATCCAAATAGCGGATTTGAAAAAAAATAACGATTATGCCATGTGGCTTAAAGCAGTTGATAAAGTAAAGTGCTATAGACTGCCAGAATGCCTTTCATATTATATTAAACATGATAATTCTGTATCTAGTGGAAGAAAATGGAAATTGATTAAGTGGCATTATATATTGTTCCGCGTTGGAATGAATAAAAATGTTATAACCTCATTGATGTTGACAATTAATAATCTATTTCATGGTGTTATAAAGAAATTAAAGTACAAACAATATGTAGAAACAAAACCTATAATTTGAAAGGAAGAAAACAATGTCATTATACGAAAGAATTAAATCAGGCGAGGAATCATTATCATTAGTAGGACTTGGCTACGTGGGAATGCCCATAGCCGTAGCTTTTGCGAACGAAGGCGTCAATGTAATAGGATTTGATCTCAATACAGCGAAGATTGATCTCTACAAATCGGGAGTAGATCCTACGCATGAAGTAGGAGACGAGGCAATAGCAAAGACGACTGTGCATTTCACAGCAAATGAGAATGACCTAAAAAAAGCAAAATTCCACATTGTGGCTGTGCCTACCCCTGTAAATTTGGATCACACGCCGGACTTAAGTCCGGTCATCGGAGCTAGTGAGATCCTTGGCCGAAATCTTACTAAGGGTTCTATTGTTGTGTTTGAGTCTACGGTATATCCCGGTGTGACAGAAGATGTGTGTATGCCGATTCTGGAAAAGGAATCCGGATTAAAGTGCGGTGTGGACTTCAAGATTGGATACTCTCCGGAACGTATCAATCCTGGCGATAAGGTACATAGGTTGGAAAACATCAGAAAAATTGTATCTGGCATGGATGCAGAGTCTTTGGAAGAAATTAAGAACGTATATAATCTTGTTATAAAAGTGGGAACATATCCGGTATCTACCATCAAGACAGCTGAAGCAGTCAAGGTGGTAGAGAACAGCCAGCGCGATATCAATATCGCGTTCATGAATGAGCTTGCTATGGTATTTGACAAGATGGGCATTGATACTAATGAAGTTGTCGATGGCATGAATACTAAGTGGAATGCACTTGGTTTTCGCCCGGGGCTTGTAGGCGGTCACTGCATTGGCGTTGATCCTTATTACTTTACTTATGAGGCGGAGAAGTTGGGTTATCATAGCCAGATTATCCTCAATGGTCGTATTGTGAATGACGGTATGGGTAAGTATGTGGCCGATGCTGCTATAAAGAAAATGATCGAGGCTGGACAGGCTCCGAGGAATTCTAAGGTCGTTATTCTTGGACTGACCTTCAAAGAGAACTGTCCAGATACTAGGAACAGTAAGGTGGACGATATTATCAAACGCCTGAATGAATTCGGAATAGAGCCGGTGGTAGTGGATCCTTGGGCAAGTGAGAGAGATGCTCTTCATGAGTATGGGGTAACTCTCACAAGGTTGGAAGATGTCCATGATGTCGATTGCGTGATTGTTGCTGTTGCTCATGACGAGTTTAAGAAACTCTCATTGGAAGATTTAAATCTAATGTACAGAGAGATGCCCGATGAAAAGAAAGTGCTTATTGATGTAAAAGGATTATTGGATATAAAGACTGTTGAAAAGCAAGGCTTTAGGCTTTGGAGGTTATAATGCAAAAATTACAGGTGCTTGTGGCCACTATGGGGCAAAAGGACTTTTCAAAAATAGAAGAAATGAATATAGCTTCCGATGTCATTTTTGCAAATCAATCTGATGATACGAAATACGATGAAAAGAGATTTGATGGGTATTTGGCGAAAATGATAACGACAGGTACAAGAGGAGTAGGGTGTAATAGAAATATAGCCCTTGAATATGCCGATGGAGATATTCTATTAATAGCTGATGATGATGTGAAGTATATAGTAGGCTACTCTGAAGCAATTCTCAAAGCTTTTAGCGAGGTTCCGCAGGCAGATGCATTAATATTTAATATTAGAACTGTTGGTAAATTCGTGGAAAGACGAAAAAATAAGCAAATAAAGAGGGTGCATTATTTGAACGCCTTAAACTATGGTGCCGTTAGAATTGCAGTTAAACGGAAAAAACTGATAGCGAAGAATATTAAGTTTACTACCTGTTTTGGTGGAGGAACCATATATTCAGCTGGCGAAGATAGTATGTTTATTTGGGATATGCTAAAAAAAGGAATGAAAATATATACATATCCAGTTGTAATAGCGGAGGTAGATCAGACAACTTCTTCTTGGTTTCGGGGTTATAACTGTAAATATTTTTATGATAAAGGTGCCTTATATTGTGCGTTGACCAATAAATGGATTGCCAGATTTTTGTGCATACAAGACCTTCTACGGCATCAAACACTGTTTAAAGAATCTGGAATGACATTTAGGCAGATTATAGATCAAATGGATAAAGGAATTCAAGGATATAAAACTCTACTCCCTTATAAGGATAATGGAAGCAATATTGAAAAAAATATGTTGGGGGGATAACTTATACAGACATTAGATTTGAATATTCATTTGCACTACCCTTTTCGAAAGGAGCGGTATGTGTATGAATATTCAAATATTAATTGCATCTATGAATCAAACAGATCATTCTTTATTAGAAAAAATGCATATCCAGACGGATGCTATAGTTGGAAATCAATGCAACAATAATTCTATAGAGCAGTTTGAATGGAACGGGTATTCTGTCAAATATCTTAATTTTGCAGAAAGAGGAGTAGAATTAAACCGGAATAATACATTATTACGTGCTTCTGCTGACATTGTTTCGTTTGCTGATGAAGACGTTGTACTTGTAGATAAGTATAAAGAGATTGTTTCAAGAGCTTTTAAAGAATTACCACAGGCTGATGCCATAATATTCAATACAATAAATATAGGTGGAAATCGAGCTCGCAGGATTAATCATAAGGTGAAACGGGTGAGATTCTATAATGCCTTAAATTATGATACATCCAGAATAGCAGAGCGATTGAATTCAATAAAAAGAGAGAATATAACTTTTCACTCTTGTTTTGGTGGTGGTACACGATATTCTAGCGGAGAAGATACCTTGTTCATAGGAGATATGCTTAAAGATATATACTTATCCGGAATACGTTCTCACTGCTGACTCCTCTTCATCAACATGGGTTAGGGGATATGACGAAAAATACCTGCATGATAAAGGCGCTTTGTTCTGTGCTCTTTCTAAAAGATGGGCTCTTCTATTATGTATACAAGATTTAATTCGGCATCCTTATATATATAAAGAATCAGGCACTGGACTATTTAAAGCATTGAAAATAATGAGAAAAGGACAAAAACATTACAAATCATTACAGAGCTATGAACCCTGTCATGATAATCAATAAACATTATCATAATCAACAATCAAAAATAATGTTCAGATTGAAGGTGATGACAATATGGAAGAGCAGAAAATATGTTTTTTAACCAAATTAATTCCCTATGATATTTATGAGGAAGTAGGGAAAAAATCCACTAATAATATGCAAGATGCAGCCAATGCATTACAGTGGCATCTTTATGAGGGGCTTTGTCAAAATTATGGTAAAAATGTACATTTAATCAACATTCTTCCAGTTGGAAGCTACCCACAGTATTATGCAGACGCTTTTGTTAAGGAAGGCAGATTTGAAACCAGTTATGGCGATGGAAACAAAAATGTAGGATTTTGTAATATTAAATTGCTCCGTAAGTATAACCTTCCCTCAAAAATCTACCGTGCTTTAATGCAAGAGTTTAGAGATAACGACAGTGGCATTCTTTACGTCTATACAATATCGTCTGAATTTATGGAGGCTGTATCTAAATTCAAGAAGTTAAAGCCTGGTGTAAAGGTGTGTGCAATTATAGCGGATCTTCCTAATATGAGCAGTCTTTCCAGTAAGAATGGGATTATTAAAAGAGTGTTTATAGATCATCTGGCGGATAAATCTTATAAGAATATCAACTGTATTGACGGATTTGTCCTTCTTACAGAGCAAATGGCAGATTATTTGCATATTAATAAGCCCTATTGTGTAATGGAAGGAATCTCGACTGCCACAGAGGATTTCGGTGAAAAACAAATTGATTATCACAGTAAAATAAAAGTGATACTTTACTCCGGAACACTTCATAAAAGATTCGGTGTTATGAACCTGGTAAACGCTTTTGAGAAAATTGAGAGTAGTGAGTATAACCTTGTTTTATGCGGAAGTGGTGATAGTGAAGCCGAAATTATTAAAGCTGCAGCGAGAGATCCGAGAATTCACTTTTGCGGACAGTTACCGAGAAAGGAAATTTTAGAATTGCAAAAGACCGCTACGGTTTTGGTGAATCCTAGGCAGAACAATGAAGAGTTCACAAAATATAGTTTTCCATCAAAAGTGATGGAATACCTTTCATCTGGAATACCAGTAGTTGCATATAAACTTGATGGTGTACCGCTAGAATATGAAGATTACCTATTTTATGTGGAAGGAGATGCTATAAGTGATCTGTCTAGAAAGCTCATTGAAGTTTGTGAAATGAACCCTTCGGACAGGAGAAAACATGGTGAGAAGGGTAGAGAATTTGTATTAAATCAGAAGAATAGCATAGTTCAAACCTCGAAAATACTTAGAATGGTAGAAAGTCTATAAACGGTTGTTTGTTACATTTAAAAGCATTATGAAGAATACATTAAATTTTAATTCTCAAAAAGCATTTAAAATATTGGTGTTATTGGTTTGGATACAAACTATATTAATGTCATATATAAGAGCTGTTATCATGCGTATACCTATAATTGGTAACTATCCCGATGCATTGATAGCACTTGTTTATATTACTTTAATTGTTATATCTTTAAAAGCAATAAGAATCCATAAAAAAGATTTTTTGATTATGCTTTTTGTGGTTCTATGTTTTATTTTACAGTGGATCTTTTATCAAGATCGAGCCGATTACCTTGACAGATATTCAGCAGATTTTCTTTTAGGTATATTACCATTATATTTTGTTGGGACGAGCATGGGATTTTCAGGAGAGAGAGACGGAATAATAAGGCAAATGTATCTTTTGTCAATTATAACGATTATCGCTTCTATTATTTATAGATATCTTTTTGGGACTCCAATGGATGAGATTGCTTCTCTATATGAGGGAAGTATGGATCAAGCATATAAACTCCTGCCACATTGTTGTTTAGTCGCTTTTTATGCAATTAAGAGAACAAATATAGTAAATGTTGCTTTGACAGTTATAGGTGGAATTTATTTATTGATGCTCGGCACGCGAGGGGCAGCGTTACTTTATTTAATACTTATTGCATTACTATTCATTATAGGAAATAGATCTAAGTGGTTTATCGCAAGAATTGTGGCAGTTTTTGGCGGAATTACAGTATTTATCTCTAGTTCATGGTATGATGCAGCGATACTTTGGTTTTATCAAAAGGCTCAGCAGTTAGGTTTGAGTGTACGAATCTTTGATAAATTACTTTCAGGCTCGGCTTCTCAGTCAAGTGGCAGAGACGTGATTAGAGAAAAGTTATTTGCTGCTATTAGAGAGAATCCGTTTTTCGGACATGGGTTGTGCTCAGATCGTATCATCGCAAATAGTTATGCTCATAATGTCGCTATTGAATTATGGGTTGAATTCGGGGTAGTTATTGGAAGCATTCTTTTACTTGCTTGTATTGTGATTTTATTTAAAGGATATTTAAGTGCAGATTCTGATGAAATGAAAGGATTAGTGCTTGCCCTTATCTTTTCCTGCTTTTTGAAATTGTTCCTTTCAGGATCCTATCTAGATGAAAGACTTCTGTTTTTCCTTCTAGGTTTGTGCGTAGCAAACATGCGAAGAAAGAAGGATGTAAAAGAGACAGAATATGAGGAGACTTTATAATAATGTAATTCCACCTGAGTTTTTTGTGTTAGTGGACTAACGGGATAAATGAAACGGAGGGTTTAGATTGGATTCCATTAAAATAGTCTGGGTATGCAATAAAATGCCAACAAAAGTTAGCAAACTGAGAGATAAACAGGCAGATAATTTTGGTGGCTGGATTGACTGGACTTGTGAAGAACTGTCAAATAGAGAGGATATCCATTTATGTGTACTCTTTCCTGATATTACTGAATACGAGGGTGGAGACGATAGCTTCTCATACTACAGTTTTCATGAGTCGGATTGTATGGATAGATTCGAATTCATAATTGAAAAAGAACATCCCGATGTTATCCATATGTGGGGCACTGAATTTGGACACTCTAATGAAACGATGAAAGTCTGCCAAAAACTCGGATTAGCAGATCGATGTATTATCTCCATTCAAGGCCTCGTCTCCTTGTATGGAAAGAGACATTATATTGAGGGGGTTCCGGATAAGGTTGTAAGACGTTACACGCTGCGTGATTTTTTGAAGAGGAGTAACATTCAAAAAGGACGAGAACAGTTTATCCAGCGTGGACGTTATGAAATAGAGGCTCTAAAAAGGACAAAGCACATAATTGGTCGCACAGATTGGGACAGAGCCGCCTCTCAGATGTTTAATCCGGAAGCAAGATACCATTTTTGTAATGAGTCTTTAAGGGATAGTTTTTATGAAAACAGATGGGATTTAAACAGGATTGAACGGTATAGTATATTTGTCAGTCAGTGCAGTTATCCGATAAAAGGTTTTCATTATGTGTTAGAGGCATTGCCGGAAATCTTAAAGCGTCATCCAGATGCGCATGTTTATACAACGGGAAAAGATTTACTGTCACTTTCTATGAAGGGGAAATTGCTCATTACTTCGTATCAGAAGTATTTATTGGAGTTAATTGATAAATACGACTTAAGGGGGCATGTCTCCTTTTTGGGAAACCTAAGTGAGACTGAAATGTGCAAGCAGTATTTGAAGGCCAATGTATTTGTTTCTGCTTCTACAATTGAAAATTCTCCTAATTCTGTAGGGGAGGCAATGATAGTAGGATGTCCGGTGGTGTCCTCTGATGTAGGTGGAGTAAAGAATTTGCTTGAACATAATACGGAAGGTTTCGTATATCAATCTTCTGCACCGTATATGCTTGCATACTATGTGAATCGTGTCTTTGAGGATGATGATCTTGCTATTCAGTTTTCTGAAAATGCAAGGAACCATGCGAGTAAAACACATAATAGGGAAGTAAACATGGAGACATTATTAAATATATATAAAGAAGTTGTAGACTGTCCGATTCCCGTGTGTGGGGGGGGTACTAGATACCTTCCAGAATGTATATTCGGAATATCCGTATATACTACCGTAGGAGCTATATGTAACAGCTCGGCAGGTAAAATTGAGAATACCACAATTGAAATAGCAGATCAGAATAACTATGACGATCTTTTATGTGCATAGGAGGTGTCATGGTTAGAAAGATAAAAAGCATTATAAAGGTATTAAAGTATCGCATTAAATTCCGCAAAAGGAATATAAAAGTTGACTGGAGTTGCCAGTTATCTGCGAATGACTTTGAATGTGAGGGAATGAATGTACTCCATCGAGATGTTACATTTCGGGGAAAGATAGGATACGGAAGTTATATTGGTGAGCATAGTAATATAAATGCTGTTATAGGGCGCTACTGTTCCATATCCTCTGATGTCAAAACAATTAGCGGAACACATCCGGCACATGGTTTTGTGTCTACACACCCGGCTTTTTTCAGTACTAATAAACAGGCCGGTTTTACATATGTTACAGAAAACTGTTTCCAAGAAGATGTTTTTGCTGACAAGAATGGACATCTTGTAATCATCGGGAACGACGTTTGGATTGGAAGTAATGTACTTCTGCTTCCTGGGATAACAATAGGAGATGGATCTGTAGTTGCGGCGGGCGCTGTTGTAACAAAAAATGTAAAGCCTTATACGATTGTTGGAGGAGTGCCAGCAAAGGAAATAGGTAAAAGATTCTCTGAAGATCAGATTAAGATATTGACTGGAATGAAGTGGTGGAATTGGAAAGAGGCAATGATCGCAGAAAGAGCAGATGATTTTCAAGATATAGCGAGGTTTCTGTTAAAGGATAAGAGGAGATAATAAGTATGATAGCGTATTTAGTAATCTGCCATAAAAATGCAAATCAAATTATCAGATTAATCGAGCGGGTAAAAACAAATAATGCAGATGTCTTTCTTCATATTGATCCGAGAATGAAATCTGATGAGTTTCTTTATTTATCAGATCATTTTGACTCAGTAAAAGGTATCTATATACTCCCGGAGAGATTACAAGGAAAATTAGATGACAGAAGCCTAGTTGATATTACAATGTCATGTATAAACAGTGCAAGAAATGTAGAAAGAGAAGAAGGGAAGCACTATCAATATTTTCTGTTATTAAGCGGTCAGGACTATCCTATTAAACCGGTGCGTTGGATTGAAGATCAGCTTGATAAAACTTATCCTAATCCTTTCATAGATTGTACGCAGATCAGCAAATCTAATTGGGTTGGTAAGAAATTTAATCGAAATACAGCACTTATTAAGTATCGAAATTGGATCCTGCTTCACACTGAGGGGGGTACGGAGAATTATGCAGTTAATAGGTGCTATAGCGCGTAAAGGTCTGTACTATATTGGATTAACTACGGCACAGAGAATGAAAAAACAAGGAGTTGAATTATACGGAGGATCAGCTTGGTGGATATTGCCAGATGTTATTATTGAATATATTTGGAATGAATATGAGAATAGAGTGAAGATTACACAAATTTTGTTAAATGAATCCGGAACACCAGAAGAAACATTCTTTCAGACAATGGCAAAAAGGTCACCATTTAAAGATCGTATCGTTTGTAATGAACCAGATGCCGTATATCAGAACTGTAAAACATTTTCTGATTTTGGAAAAATCACTAAAAGACCTATTACTAATCATCCGTATGTATTGACTATAGATGATTTTGATATCTTAAGAAAAAGTGAGTTTTGGTTTGCTAGAAAATTTGATGTTACTGTGGATGAAAAAATACTTGATGTAATTGATAATAAATTACTTAAAAGCACGAACGAAAAAGTTGATTGCTAAGAAAAGAAACTGTCATTGTTGAAAGAGCCAAAATGATATTAGGATAATGAGTTTCTCTCAAAAGATGGATTGCTATTTGACTATATAAACGGTGAAATAATTTTTAAGTAGAAAGGTATTGTATACAGATACTGGAGGCTGTAGCAAAGGGATAACAAAAATGAAGATAGTACATATTTGCTTGGCGGCATCATATGTTGAGGGCTTTGGATATCAGGAAAATATTTTGACGCAATTACACGCTCAGATGGGGCATAGTGTTACGGTATTAACGACTGACAGAACATTCAATAGCAAATATGAGCGAACCATAAGGGAAAATTTTGATTATGTGAATGAATTTCGCATTCATGTAAAGACATTGACCAGGAATACAAAATATTGGATATATAGATTTGGTATGTTCAATGGAGTATATGAGGAATTGGACAAAGTAAAACCAGATATCATTTTTATCCATGGCGGTCAATTTTATGCACTAAAAAATGTAATAGATTATTGTAAGAAAAACCGTAATGCGAAGATGTATATTGATCAGCATGGAGATTACTATAATATGCATGTAAATACATGGAAGGAAAAGATAGTTCACCATCATATTCATGGACATTGGATGAGAAAGGCGATTCCTTATACAGAGAAATATTGGGGAGTCACGCCATGGCGGTGTCAATTTCTTCATGAGGTTTATCGGATTCCGGAAAATAAAATCGGTTTGCTTGTAATGGGTGGAGATGACCGATACATCCACTTTGATAAGTTACCGGAAATTAGAAATGATATTCGCAGAAGCCTTAATTTAGCTGATGACGATTTTGTTGTTATAACAGGGGGCAAAATAGATAAAACAAAGAATATTCACTTATTGATAGAAGCAATAAGAGATATTGATTCTGAGCAGGTTAAGTTGATTGTGTTTGGCCAGCCTAATAATGAAATGCAGGATGAAATTGAGAGCTTATCAGAGGATAAGCACATCCGATACATTGGATGGTTGGATTCTACTAAAGTCTACGATTATTTTATGGCATCCGATTTGGCAGTGTTTCCTGGCACTCATTCAGTGCTGTGGGAGCAGGCCTGCGCCTGTGGAATTCCGGGATTGTTTAAGGACTGGCATGGTATGCATCACGTGAATGTGAATGGATCTGCGGATTTCTTAAAAGGGGATAGTGCAGATGAGATGAAGAGTAAAATCATGGAATTATATCAGGACAAAGCGAAATATATGAAAATGAAGAATGCTGCTTGGGAGTATGCCCGCAGTGAATTTTCTTATATGGAAATCGCCAAAAGGGCAATCGGATTATGACTAAAAACCATTATTATAGATTTTCAAAACAGAAGGGACATACCAAATGAGTTTTGTTGGACGCCTTATTGGAAATAAAGAGGTTAAAAATGCGGGTTGGCTTATCGGCGGTAAAATAATACAGATGCTCTTATCTTTGGTTGTGGGAGTTCTTACGGCGAGGTATTTAGGTCCTGGTAATTACGGTTTAGTAAATTACGGAGCAGCGTATGTAGGTTTTTTCTCATCCTTATGTACTTTGGGAATAAATAATGTCATTGTAAAGGACTTTATAGATCATCCAGACGAACAAGGAACTGCGATAGGTTCTACGCTTGCGGCAAGGGCGCTATCAAGCTTTTTGTCAGCTATTATGATTATAGCTGTTGTATCAGTAGTAGATAAAAATGAGCCGATTACAATAGCGGTTGTGGCTCTTTGTAGTATCGCGTTGGTTTTCCAGGTGATGGATACATTTAATTATTGGTTTCAGGCACAGTATAAATCAAAAATGACTGCAATCGCAATATTAATCGCCTACATTGCTACTGCCATATACAGGGTGATACTTCTTGTTACCGGAGCAAGCGTTCAGTGGTTTGCATTTGCATCGTCTGTGGATTATATCGTTTTAGGCATTATATTGCTGAGCGCATATAAGAAAAATGGCGGACCGGCTTTAAAGTTTTCCAAGATAAAAACAAAAGCGCTGCTCAGTAGCAGTTATCACTATATCCTTTCGGGCATGATGGTAGCAATCTATGGGCAAACGGATAAACTGATGCTTAAGCAGATGCTGGATGAAACGCATGTTGGGTATTATTCTACAGCTTCAACTTTATGTGCAATGTGGGTCTTTGTTTTAGCTGCAATCATAGACTCGATAAATCCAACTATTATGCGTTTGCATAATACAAACTACCAACAGTACGAAAGAAAAAACAGACAGCTTTATGCCATAGTTTTTTATGTTTCTGTATTAGTATCAGTTCTGTTTATGATATTCGGTGATTTTGCTATAAATATTTTGTATGGCGCGGAATATGCACCGGCAGGATTACCCTTAAAGATTATAACATGGTACACAGCTTTCTCCTATCTGGGTGTTTCTAGAAATTCCTGGATCGTGTGTGAAGGAAAGCAGAAGTATCTTAAGTACATGTATTTGAGTGCAGCAGTCATCAATGTCTTTTTAAATTTGGCTTTGATTCCGGTTTTGGGAGCCGCAGGAGCCGCGTTAGCATCGTTAATTACTCAGATATGTACAAGTATGGTTCTTCCGCTTTTCTTTAAAGGAATGAGGAGAAATACAATACTAATGTTACAGGGGATTATGTTAAGAGGTATAAAATAGTAGCCTGTTGTTGCAAAAAAAACTTTTGTAGGCGATAGTATCATATCAATACCAAGGCAGTCAGAGATTCCACGTATTACCAAATAGATGGGTGAGAAAATGCAAAATTTACTTGACAAATCTAAAGAAACGAAGAACGATTTGACAGACAGACAGACAGACAGACAGACAGACAGACAGACAGACAGACAGACAGACAGACAGACAGACAGACAGACATGGGAACTATTATCTAAAGATCAGGGGCAATATTTAAGGGGGCTGTTTGCTGCCCTCATACTTGTGTGCCACATATATGGAATGCTGTCATCCAGAGTGGGTACTACAAGTCTATTACTTCATCCGGTGTTTTTCTATCCGTTATTTGGTCTCGGATATATTTCGGTTGCGGTATTTCTTTTCATTACAGGATATGGTCTTGTGCAGCAGTATAATAGGAGAGGAATAGACTATATAAATGCTTTTCCAAGAAACCGGATATTACCGTTTTATATCAAATATGTGATACTGATTTTGCTTTACATTGTATTCTATACCTTATGCAAAGTTCCTGGAAATGAAGTAAGCGCACTTGTGATAATCAAGTCTTTCATATTTGGGGCACAATAGTATCGAAAGGATGGTACTTACAGGCTTCGTTGATTATATACCTTTGCTTTTTTGCTATTTTCCGATTGATTAAATCAAGAAGATGGTTGTGGGTCATAATTGCGGCATTGATATACACTATAATCTGCATATTGCTTGGGCTTCCGACTACATGGTATGAGTGTATGTTGCTCCCATTGTTTGGAGGATTGTGTGGATCTTTAGATGTGAAACCTCAAAAGAATTGGCTGGGTGTCATAGCTACTGGTATGCTGTTTTGTATCCTTTTTCTTCTTGGAATAAAATCATTTTGGGGAGAACCAATTCGGATATTTTGTAAAATGCTATCTGCGGTAATATTTGTATGGTTTGTTATATCTTTGATTAACAGAAATGTTCACCCGCTTCGAAGAATGTTTTGCTGGCTTGGTTTCATATCTTTTGAAATATATGTTTTACAGGGAATGGTAATGGACTTTTTTGAATATGGGTTGAGAATAGACAGTCATTTGATGTATTGCATTACTGTGGTAGTGATGACGATTATTATAAGCAGATTAACACATACGGCTTTTAATGCTATTGATAGAAAGTTAAAAAGGTACAGGGTGAGTCGATGATAAAGTTATACCATAATGAGTAAAGGGAGATTGCCATATGAAGTCTTTTATTATAAAAAAATGATTTTTAAATTTGCACCATTTTTAAATAGGATACCGTTTCTAAATCGTATCCGTATGGATGGTTGCAGAACCGAATTATATGGCCTACTACTTTACTGTCATATCGTGTCCTGTGGCCATAATAATGTAATAAAAATTGGTCGGGGGGGGTATTAAAGAACTGTAAAATAAGCATCTGTGGCGACAACAATACTATTGAAATTGCGGAAAATGTACACATCACCGATGGAGATTTATGCATAGAAGATAGCAATAACAGGATTTTTATTGATGAGAAAAGTAGTCTCTGCGGCAAAATTCATCTTGCTGCAACAGAAGGAATAGAGATTAGAATTGGCAAAGAATGTCTGTTCTCATCCGAGATTGTTTTCAGAACCGGTGCTTCCCATTCCATTCTGGATATGGATTGTAATAGGATTAATTACCAAAGAATATTGTCGTTGAGGATCATGTTTGGATCGGCCACCGTGTGTTAATCAATAAAGATGTGATATTACCTAAAGGAACTATTGTGGGAACCGGAGCTGTTGTCACTAAGGCGTTTAATGAAGAGAACACGGTAATGGCAGGAAATCCGGCGAAGGTTATTAAGAAAAACGTACAGTGGAAGCACGAAAGGTAGATCACAAATACACTTTTCGAAGGGAGGTAGTTGGCGATGAGTACTCTTGTGAACGAAAATCATATGGAACTTGTGAACACTAAACATAATACTTTGCCTCCCAAAGAAGAATATCTTTTTATCCGTACAGAGATTCTACAGTATATGCGGAATTATCAGAATGTAAGGAACATGACGTATATTGTCACAGCAACATGTTTAGGTTTTGCGTTGGGAGCAAACGTGCCTAATCCATATTTCTATCTGCTTCCTCTGCTTATAATAATGCCATCGTTTCTTGTGGGTATTAATTTCTGGAAATGCGTGATAATTGATTCTCTGTATTTGAGAGTATATCATGAGGAGAATGGATCGATGTTTCAATGGGCTTCTAGGCATGATAGGCTTTACAAGGATAATCGAGGCCTTGAGGATAAAATAAATGTATAGTATCTCCCATATATATCCTGTGCGGTGGTATGCCTTGCAATATTCTGATATATGGCGCTGCAGTAAAAGGATTTTTTATGATTGGCGTAGGATTTGTCATTACAATTGTATGTTTTACATTATGGTATTGTAATCACGATCTGGATGACGGGAAAATACATGAATATTGGGAGAGAATGAAAGAAGCAGAGGAAGCTGAGGCAGCAGAGGAACCCGAGATTGCTGAAAAGAGTTGAAAATTATACATAGTGTATCCAAATATCTTAACAAAAAACTGGCAGGGATAGAGCACACGATAATTCGAAAATATAAAGCCTACATAGGGCGTGAGAAGAGAGGCGGCACAAAAATGTACAACAATATGCATATCACACAAGCATTCAAAAACAAAACCTTAGTCATTACCGGAGGAACTGGCTCATTCGGTTCTACCGTTTTAAAACATTTCTTAACCACCGATATCGGAGAAATCCGCATCATTAGCCGCGATGAGAAAAAGCAGGACTGGATGCGGCATACGCTGCAGGCACAATACCCGGACTATGCCGGAAAGGTGCAGTTCTATGTGGGAGATGTCCGTAACGTGGATTCCGTCCGTGACGTCATGTACGGAGCAAATTATGTGTTCCATGCGGCGGCCTTAAAGGAAGTACCTTCCTGCGAGTTTTTCCCCATGGAGGCAGTCAGAACGAATATCATCGGAACCGATAACGTGATTACAGCGGCTGTGGAAAATCATGTAGAGCGTGTGGTATTCCTGTCCACCGATAAGGCGGCCTATCCCATCAATTCCATGGGCATGACCAAGGCAGTTGGTGAAAAGGTAGTACAAGCCAGGGCGCAGAAAGCATTTGAACGTGGCGGTACTGTTCTTGCCTGTACCCGCTACGGCAACGTGATGTGCAGCAGAGGCTCCGTGATCCCGCTTTTCATCGATCAGATTAAGCGCAAGGCACCGATCACCATTACTGATCCCAACATGACCCGCTTCCTTATGAATCTAGATGAAGCAGTTGATCTCGTGGCGTTTGCCTTTGAGCACGCTGAGCCGGGCGATCTGTTCGTACAGAAAGCGGATGCAAGCACGATTGGAGACCTTGCGAAGGGTGTCATGAAGGTGTTCGGTGAAACCGAGTGTAAGATTATCGGTTCCCGCCATGGTGAGAAATTGTATGAAACACTAGTAACAAGAGAAGAAATGCTACGGTCTGTGGACATGGGGCACTACTACCGTATCGCTCCGGATGCCAGGGGCTTGAATTATGACAAGTTCTATGTGGAGGGCACTGTGACGACAGAAGGTGATGAGGCCTATACTTCGCATAATACGAATCGTCTGGATGTGGATGGCGTCGTGAAAAAGATCATGGAAACAGACTATGTGAAAGAAGAACTGGAAGGAAGGCCGCATACGGTGGAGGCGTAAATACATAAACGGTTACTATATTAGATGTGAAATTTACAAACTGTTTTTACATATGATTTGCTGACAAAAACTTGTTGCCAATGGTATGATGGTGTTACCATATGAGAACCGTATATAGAGAAGAAAAAATATTTGGTGTGAAAATTATTCATAAACACGACATGAGAATATAGAGAGGTGCTAGTTTATGAACATCTTAATAACCGGAGCCAAGGGCATGGTGGGAACTGCTCTTGTTGCTAACTTAAAAAATATAAAGGAAAATAAAAACAGAACCAGGCCAAATATACAGATTGATGAAATTTATGAGTATGACCTGGATTCCACATTGGAAGATTTGGACGCTTACTGCCGGTCAGCAGACTTCGTTTTCAACCTGGCTGGCGTGAACCGTCCGGAGAATCCCGAAGATTTCATGAAGGGAAACTTCGGCTTTGCAAGCACTCTTCTGAATACTCTTAAGAAATATAATAACAAGGCCACTATCATGCTCTCAAGTTCCATTCAGGCAACCCTGTCAGGTCGCTTCGGCGATTCGGAGTATTGCCGTTCCAAGAAAGCCGGGGAAGAACTGTTTTTTGCCTATGCGAAAGAAACCGGAGCAAAAGTGGCAGTTTACCGTTTCCCAAACTTGATGGGACACAGCCGCCCCAAGTATAATTCTGCTGTCAGCACATTCTGCTGGGCAGTGGCGAATGATGAAGAGTTCCACGTAAATGACAGATCTACAGAGCTGGAACTTCTCTATATTGATGACCTGATAGAAGGAATGTTCGATCTGCTGGAGGGTAAGGAAGTCCATTGTGAGTTTGACGGCGTGGATACGGTCATAGATCCAAAGGGCCGTTACTGCTGTGTACCGGTAACCCATAAAGTAACTCTCGGCGAGATCGTGAATCTTCTCCAGGAGTTTAAACAGCAGCCGTCTACGCTGATGATGCCGAAGATGCAGGAAGGATCTTTTTCAAAGAAGCTGTATAGTCTGTATCTAACGTATCTTCCGGCGGAGAAGTTTAAATATCAGCTGAAAATGAATGTGGATGACAGAGGCTCTTTCACGGAGCTGGTACACACGGCCGACTGCGGCCAGGTCAGCATCAACATTAGCAAACCGGGCATCACCAAAGGACAGCACTGGCATAATTCCAAGTGGGAGCAGTTTATTGTAGTAGCCGGACACGGACTGATCCAGGAACGGAATATCCATACGGGAGAAATGATAGAATTTGAAGTCAGCGGGAATAAAATCGAAGCTGTTTACATGATTCCTGGATGGACCCATAATATCATCAACCTGTCTGAGACAGAGAATCTGGTGACCGTAATGACCTGCAATGAGATTTTTAACCCGGAACGGCCGGACACTTTTTTTGAACCAGTATGATATCTTCTACAGAATGGAGTATATAAAATTATGAGTGAAATCAGGATAGATTATTCGGATATCCATTTTAAAAACAACGGAAAGCTGAAGCTTCTTATTATCGTCGGTACCCGACCGGAGATTATCCGGCTGGCGGCGGTGATCAATAAATGCCGGAAATATTTTGATGTAATACTTGCACATACCGGGCAGAACTATGATTATACTTTGAATGGGATCTTTTTTGAAAACCTGAAAATTGACAATCCGGAGGTCTATATGGATGCCGTAGGAGATGATCTCGGAGCGACCGTGGGAAATATCATAAACTGTTCCTACAAGCTGATGACTCAGATCCGGCCGGACGCCCTGCTGATCCTGGGAGATACCAACAGCTGTCTGTCCGCTATTGCGGCAAAGCGTCTGCATATCCCGATTTTCCATATGGAGGCAGGAAACCGCTGCAAAGACGAATGCCTGCCGGAGGAGACGAACCGTAGGATCGTGGACATCATCTCCGATGTCAATCTGGCCTATAGCGAACATGCCAGAAAATATCTCCATGAGTGCGGTCTGCCAAAGGAAAGAGTATATGTAACGGGAAGCCCTATGGCAGAAGTATTGCACCAGAATCTGAAAGAAATTGAAAAATCAGATATTCTGAAGAAGCTGGGACTGGAACCGCGAAAATATATTCTGCTTTCCGCCCACCGGGAAGAGAATATTGATACGGAAAAGAATTTCCTGAGTCTGTTCACAGCGATTAATAAACTGGCGGAAAAGTATGATATGCCAATTCTTTATTCCTGCCATCCCAGGAGCCGAAACCGTCTGGCTGCATCCGGTTTTAAACTGGATTCCAGAGTGATTCAGCATGAGCCGCTTGGCTTCCATGACTATAACCATTTGCAGATGAATGCCTTCGCGGTGGTATCCGATTCCGGTACATTACCGGAGGAGAGCAGCTTTTTTACTTCTGTAGGACACCCATTTCCGGCTGTGTGTATCCGCACAAGCACAGAGCGTCCTGAAGCATTGGATAAAGCCTGCTTTATACTGGCAGGAATTGATGAAAAAAGTCTGCTGCAGGCAGTGGATACTGCGGTGACCATGAATCAGGAAGGGGATTATGGAATTCCGGTACCGGATTATGTTGAAGAAAATGTCAGTACAAAAGTAGTAAAGATCATTCAGAGTTATACCGGAGTCATCAATAAAATGGTTTGGAGAAAGTAAAATCTACTTTCTCCAAACTGCATCTTACAATGAAAAAGCAAAGATCATGATTCATTAGAACAGCCAGGCATCCTAGGATTCCTATTGAGGTGCCTGGCTAAATTAGAAGAACATTTTTTGTAATGGTAACTATACACCACATATTGGGAAAGATTGCTTTATGCCATCCTCACCA
>ERZ1643247.1504-NODE-1504-length-21205-cov-9.269693_pt1 | contig 21205 bp, 16 predicted proteins | sample MGYA00579264_ERZ1643247 | MGnify/ENA primary metagenome ERZ1643247 (study PRJEB29033, sample SAMEA4952262) | chicken gut metagenome | biome: Broiler Chicken; feature: Gastrointestinal Tract; material: Caecum | place: Ireland | collected 2018 | study: Broiler... | reverse complement strand
AATAAAATTTTTTCATAAGGCGCAAGGTTGTATTCTACAAATAAAGTGTATAAAAATCTTTTTAAGGCAAATTGCAATGGAATTTTTTAAGGCAAATTGTAAAAAAAATTTAAAGAAATTTTGAAAAATTATTGACAAAGGGAACTGTTTTAAGTATAATATCAAAGTAAAATAAAATCTGTCCATAGACAGCAAGTGCGAAAGCGTAAACATTTTATGTGCTTGCCGAGGAAAGAAGTAAATAGATTATGATATTTTTATCTCTATGCTTTTTTCCGCTGGCATAGAGATTTTATTTTTACTAAAACACAATATTCGATCTAAAAGGAGGAAAAGATTTCATGAGTGCTAATTTAGAAGCAAAAAAGCAAATCGTTGAAGAAATCAAGAGCAAGCTTTCTCAATCTAAAAGTGTAGCTTTTGCTTCATACAACGCTTTGACTGTTCAAGAAGACATGGAAATGCGTCGTGAATTTAAGAAAAACGGTGCAGAGTACAAAGTTTACAAGAATAAATTATTGCTCCTTGCACTAAGCGAACTTGGAATCAATGGTGCTGAAGAATATTTACACGGCACAACTGCGGTTGCTTTCAGTTATGATGATGAAGTAAGTGGCGCAAAGATTCTTTGTGAAACTGCTGAAAAAGGCGGAAAGTTATCTGTAAAATTTGGTTTACTAAATGGAAACTTCGTTGATGGTGAGGAGATTAAGGCACTTGCAAAACTTCCAAGCAAAGAAGTTCTTGTTGCCAAATTACTTGGAACTCTCAATGCACCTATTTCTGCACTTGCAAGAGTTCTTATTGCTCCTGTTCAGGGGCTTGCTATTGCATTGAATGCTATAGCTACAAAATAAAAAAGGTTTGTTAAATTAAGGAGGAATTTAAAAATGGCTGATATACAAAAATTAGTTGAAGAAATTAAATCAATGAGCGTTCTTGAAGTATCTGAACTTGTTAAAGAACTTGAAGAAACTTTTGGAGTTAGTGCTGCTGCTCCTGTAGCAGTTGCTGCTGCTCCTGCTGGTGCTGCTGCTCCAGCTGCTGAAGAAAAGAGTGAATTCACTGTTGAACTTTCTGAAATCGGCGCTAACAAAATCGCTGTTATCAAAGTGGTAAGAGAAATCACAGGACTTGGACTTGGAGAAGCTAAAGCTCTCGTAGAAAGCGCTCCAAAGGCTATCAAAGAGAATGTACCTGCTGAAGAAGCTAAAGAAATCGAAGCTAAACTCAAAGAAGCAGGCGCTACAGTTAAACTTAAGTAAATCAAAAATAAAGAATATTGTGTTAAAAAATGTGGTAGATTTTTACCACATTTTTTTGTAAAGATTATTAAATATCGCTTTTGTGTAATATTCCATCTGTGAATTGACAAGGTGACTGACAATTATAGCCAGATGTGCATCTTGATCCCTTCACTATTTTTTCAAGTTCTGCAATTCTCTTATCATATATAGGAAGAAGTGATCTATCCCAGCAGTGTTCTCTTTCTTTTTTTAATTGTCTAAGATAATCTTGCGCTTGATTTACTGTCAAGTCGCGAATTTCCTTTTGAGCGAGAACACAGTTTCTCTCTTTAGTTTTTTGAATAAAGTTTTCATAAGTTCCACGCTCGACAACATCGACAAGGGTAGCTTGTGGTAGTGTTTCAGCAATCGAAGCAAGGTCATTAAGGTATTCCTTCACGAGATTAGGTTCATCTTTGATAATTGGTGGAATATAGAAATCTCTATTTTTTTCAAAATCATTGACAAATGTAAGTTTGTTGATGTTAAAGTCAAGAGTTCTATGGCGTTGTGCCTGAGCAAGAGCGGCAAAAGACATTTTATATGTACATTGATAATTAGATGAGAAATCCTGTTTTAAGATAGGATCGCCAAAAAGCGAGAAATCTCTATTTTTGCCATCACTTAGTTTTTCTGAGTATAGATTGTTGGTCTTACAGAATGTTACAAATTCGCGCATGCTTTCTTTAAGTTCTCGATAAAAATTATTACTTGGTTTATCAATTTGCTTTTCCATCCAATGACAGATGTAATTCAATTGTCTAAAATTAGTAGTGTATACCATATTCGTTGGAGTAAATACAGAAATCATATATCGAGCATTTTCTTGAGCCAGTTTATGAGCCTTTTTACCTTTGATGTCAAAAAAATTATTGCAACCGTTAGGATATTTCTCTTTGATTTTTCTTTCAAATATTAAAAGCCATTTATCGTATAACTCTCTTTGTTTAGGATCAATTTCTGTCATGACTGTATATCGAGCAGATTTTTCACTTGTATTGTAGTCGTGTTCATTATTAAGTACCATTGCAAGAGCCTTAGGTATATTTGCAATTTCTAAAGTTAAATAAGAATGTCCAAATGTGGAGTGATGTCCATTGTTCTCTACAAGGCTTGCGATATTTAAGAGTTTGCTATTAGGTCTTTCATTTAATGCTTTGAAAGAGTCGGGCATATAACAAGTTGACCCCATAAGACCTGCGACAAGCCTATTAAAATCATAGTCAAAATTTCTTGGCAATCTATTTGCAAATTCAGTTGATATTTTATCTACAATCATATTTTTAAATATTTCATTATCAATAGTTGATTGCTGGTTTCTATCATACATTTCAACAATCTCTCGAAGATATTTTTCAAGTTCTTCTTTTGTGTAACAGCCTTTTTCTCCATTTAGGGTAGTTTGCATTTTTATATTGATTTCCATATTTTTACTCCTTTTCTTTTGTGTCAGATTGATTATATCAAAAATAATTGTTAAACAAAAACAATTTTGAAAAAAGTTTTTATTATTAGGACTTTTAGCGAAAATACAAGCACATTGAATTTTAAAAAAAAGATATAAAGATTTTGCAACTCTTTATATCTTCTTTGATCTATTAGTTATTATCTCCATCTTCGCCATCAGTGTTTGGGTTTTGATTTTTTCTCATTTCTGCTTTTTTGCGTAGTGATTCGAGGAATTTTTCAAAATCTTCATCATCGTCGTCATCTTCATCATCGTCTTCGTCTTCGCTTTCTTCATCTTGAGCAAGAGAAACATTAGGGTTTTCTTCGCTTGCAGGTGTAGTAGTGTCGCTTACATAGTCTTCGACGATAGGGGCGTTTGGAACTTGCTGATCTTCTACAGGTTCTATATTTTCTTCTGTTTCATCTTCTATAGGTTCTTCGTTTTCAGTATCTGTTTCTTCTTGTTCTTCACTTTCTTGCTGATCAACATCTTCGTTTTCTACAATATCAGCATCCTCGTTTTCTATAGTTGTATCTTCTTGAACTTCTACATTATTTTCTTCGTTTTCGCTTTCTTCTTCGTTTTCTTTACGATCTTCAATCAAGAGAGTTTCTTTTTGTTCGTCTTCAAATTCAGGAATAGGTTCTCTATCCTTTTCAAATTCAGTTTCAAGGAGTTCTGCTTGATGTTTTTGATAAAGAGCTTTAGCAATAATGATAATTACACCGCAGATTACAAGTGCAATTACAATTGAAATTAAGATATTAAGAAGTTCGTCATTTCTAAATCCGTCTAAGAATGAGAAGATAAGGAATAGCCAAGCTGCAAAGGCTATAAAAGGTGCAACCAAAGTGATTGCGATGGCTTTCAAGAAAGAATCAAATCTTTTTGCATATTTTATTGATAAAAATGTTGTACCAACAGCTATTACAGAAAATACCAATCCTATAATAAGTGCTGCTATTTGTGAGTTGGTCATATAATCGAAATTCATGTTCCCTCCGTATCTAATTATGATTATATATCATTTGTAAAAAAAAGTCAATACTAGAAAGGTTATTATTTTAAAAAAATGTTTTGATTTTGCATAGTTTTTGGTTATACTATAAGTGAAATATGAAAAAAAGCGCTAAAGTTGTCTATATAACTCTTGCAGTTTTATTTGCATTACTGCTAATAGGTGGTCTTGTGTTGGCATTTATGCTCAACTATAATTTATATTGCCCTGAATATGTAAAAATTATCGATGATGGTAAAAATATATATTTGACTACTTCTAGCAATGAAAACTACAGATTATATAGATTTATCTTTACTGATGAAAGTGGAAACGAGATTGTCATTGATAGCGAAAATAATACATTGCAAAGCGATAAATTTTTTGAAAGCGGTGTAGAACTAGGCAAAACATATAAAATACAGAGTCAATATTTAAGCGAAAATGCTGGCAACAATAGTGCAAAAAGTGAAAGTATAACTTGGACTGCTTTTTCCTATCTTGGTCAAACGCAGGGCATATATGACAGCGAAAGGCAAATTCTTTCGTGGCAGGATGTGGAAAACGCAAGTGGATATAATCTAGTTTTACAAGGCACATACAATAGTTATACAATCTTTGTTGAAGAAAATGAGTTTGATTTTAATGGGGTATTAGGAGATAGTTATCAGGTACAAATTTTTCCTGTTGCCAATTCAAATGCCTATCAAAGTCCTATAGAAGTCGATAGTTTTACATTTATATACAATAAGACTCTTTCAGACTTTACAGACCTTTCTTTTGATAGAGAAAATAAAATTTTAGAGTGTCAAAATGTAGATTTAATTTCTAGTGCAACAGTTAGTGTAAATGGCACAAGTTATTCTACAAGCAATTTTGAAGTGGAAGAAGAAAATGGAGTTTATATTTACAGCATATCTCTTTCCATATTCAATGATTTTTCTAGAATAGGAATAAGGGCAGAAGGCACAAATCAATTTAATTATTCAAGTGCATACTCCTATCTTACTGTTACTGATGAAGAAATTTGATTGTTATATCAATCTTTAAATTAAAATTTGACAGGTCATACAGATTTTAAGATATAAATAGTTATAAAAATTGTTTTAATTAGGCATACTACTTTCAAAAAGAGGGAGTATGTCTTATTTTAATGTAGAAAAGCAAATACAACTTTTGAAGCAAAAATTTAATAATTGTGTTGATTTTGCCTATAGAATTTATCAAAAACAGGATAAAAAGATAGGGCTTATTTATCTAAAGAGCATAATTGATCAGTCACTACTTTCAGAGGCAATCTATTTGCCTATGCAAACTGTGGAGCAGATAGAAGATTTTGATAATTTAAAAAACATAATCAAATGTGCAGATGTGAAAATCACACAAAAAGAAAACATGGTCAAAGATATTTTAGATGGCAAAGTGATTGTCTTGACTGATTTTTCAAATCAAATTATTGCTGTTGACATTTTAAAATTTCCTACCCGTACGCCCTCAGAGCCACCAACTTCGCCAGTTATACAAGGTCCGCGAGAAGGTTTTGTGGAAGACTTGCAGACCAATATAACACTGCTGCGCAGGCGAATAAAGAGTGAAAATCTTGTTCTTGATGTGGTAAAAGTAGGAAGCGAAACTCAAACAAAAGTATGCATTACATATCTTGAAGGAGTGGCAAATAAAAAGATTATAAAGAAAGTTAAAGAAAAAATTTCGCAAATTAAAATTGATGGTATACTTGACTCCTATTACATATTGAGTTTTTTGGAAGATAGACCAAATTCTCTTTTTAAACAAATTGGCAACAGTGAAAAACCAGACATTGTCGCGTCTAAATTGTTGGAAGGACGAGTGGCAATAATTGTTGACAATTCGCCAATTGTATTGACTGTGCCATTTGTATTTATTGAAGACTTGCAAAGTAGTAATGATTACTATACAAATCATCACTATTCTTCTTTCGTGCGTGCGATTAGACTTTTGGGTATTTTGATTGCGGTTGTCGCTCCCGGCTTTTATCTAGCACTTGAACTATTTCATTACAGTATTTTGCCACTAAATTTTTTAATTACAATTGCGGACACCACTCAAGGTCTGCCTTTTACTCCATTTTTAGAGATCTTGTTTATATTTCTGCTGTTCCAAATTTTATATGAAGTTTCCTTGCGACTGCCAAGTTATCTAGGACTTGCAACAAGTGTAGTTGGTGCTTTGATTTTAGGTGATACGGGAGTTAAAGCGGGACTAATCTCTCCACCAGGGGTTATAATTGTTGCACTTGCAAAGATCGCTCTCTATACAATACCAGAAGAATCTTCACAAATTACAATATTGCAGTTTTTATTCATTATTTTAGGTGGTTCATTAGGACTTACAGGCTTAGTTGCAGGAATTGTGTATATCATCAATTATCTTAATGTTATAGACAGCTTTGGCACGCCTTATCTTGCTCCTTACTCGCCTAGGATTGCAAGCGATTTAAAGGACGGAATCTTTACAGAGCCTGTAACAAAGATGAAGGGACTGCCGAAATCGTTTAGTCCAAATAAAAAGGAGCGGTCATGAAAGATACGATTTCAATAAGACAGGTTGGCGTATTGATGATTCTTTGTATATTTGCAAACAAAATTTTGCTTTTGCCTTCGCTTATGTACGAAACTTCTAAAGCGGACTCGTTATGGATAATTTTATTTCTCTTTGCGATTGATCTTCTTGTGCTAACTTTGATTTTTAAATTGAAAACTATTTATCCAACAACTAAATTATATGACATTTTGCAAAATAAAATTGGAAAGGTTTTGACAAAAATCATCTATCTTATCTTGCTTGTCTTTTTCATGTTTAAGGCTCTTTTAGTGTTTAGTGTAACCTATGTATATTTTAAACATCAAATATATAAACAAGATCTTATTTGGATAGCCTTAATTTCAGGCTTGCCTGTTATAAATCATGCGGTTATGTGTGGTGTGCGTGGCTTTTCAAGGACAATGGAACTCTTTATTGGAATAGTTTTGACAGGCTTTATCGCCTGCCTTGCATTTTCACTTTTTACACCGATCAGCATGCCATATTTCTTTGTTAGTCAAGGTAAGGATCTACTAACATCATGCTATAGACATCTCTTTTCATTTGGTGACTATATATTTTTACTTCTCATTATAGATAAGATTGAATTTAAAAGGGGAGATTTCAACAGGATATATAAATATGCCTTTAGCGGTATAATTTTAACACTTTTACTTTTCTTTCTTTTTTACAGCAAATATCAAGTAACAGCCTTTATGCACAACAATGCTCTTGCCGATCTTCTTGTCTTTTCAGTTGAATTCAACGCAGTCGGTAGGCTTGATATAATTGCTATGCTTACTATACTATTTATCACTCTCTTTCAACTGGAGATATTTTGCTATGGATTTTGCGAGAGCATTCGTGGCATATTTCCACTTCTCAAAAAGTTTTATGCGACTATAACTTTTGATATTATTTTCGGCTTGCTTTACTATATTTTTATAGGAAAATTTGAAATCATGGTCGCATCTGCAAGCCACTATCTTCCTATTCTTGCAATAGTGGTAAATTATGCTTTTCCTATTTTAATTTTAATAATTTACCTAATTGATATGCGAAAAGTTAAAAAAAATCGCGAAAATGTCTATATTTCTCAAGACAAAATTTCAAAAAACAATCAAAATTCAAACCTCTCTAGTGATGAAAGCAATGTTGCCTTGTCAAATCAAGATAAGGCAAGTTCGGAACATGGTGACAAGCAAAAAGAAAACTCTTTAGGTGAGAATGCTGTCATTTTAAAAAATAAAAGTGGTTTAAAAGGGGGAGAATATGAAATCAAAGATTAAATATTTCACAACTCATCCTATGATTTTAATACTTGTCATAATACTTATATTTTTTACTCCACTTGCACTATTCTCACCAGGTGAAAACAAAGAAAGGGGAATTGTTATTGCAGTTGGCATTGATAAAACCACTGAATATGAAGTTTCACTATTGACTTTTATTCCAACTGCCAACCAGTCATATAAAGAACAGACTTCTATTATTAGTGGCAAAGGTCAATCGCTTGGAGAAGCAATCTATAATGCACAAATTGCAATGGGACGAAGAATTGGACTTGCTCACGCAAAGACGACAGTTGTCAGCGAAAGCATGCTTGAAGATGATATTTGCAAGAGTATTGACTATATTTCTCGTATTGCATCACTTCCAGAAAATACAGTTTTTATCAGTACCGATAAAAGCGCAAAAGAACTTTTGCAGGCAAATGATAGCCTAGTTTCTAAGACCGGACTAAAACTTGAGCAAGTGATAAATTATAATGCTGAAAATTTATATATCTCTGATACATCACTTGAAGCGTTTTATAAAGGATATTTTGGTAGAACACATTCATCTATCATAGGTAGCCTTAAACTTAAGGAAAGCCCGTCTTCACAAGGCGGAAATTCGTCAGGCGAAAGTGGCACGCAAGGTGGCGGTGAAAGTTCTAGTGGTAGTTCGGGTAGTGGTGCACAAGCGTCTTCAAGTGGCTCTGCAAAGATGGAAATTGAAAATAACGGAGATGCTATTCTTTTAAAAAATGGAAAGATGGTTGCCAAACTCGATGTTGATATGTTAAATGGCATGAATATTTTAAACCCTAGATCTAAGCACCAAATTATCAATATAGAAGATATAGAAAAAGATGATCAATTAGTGAACATGGGATATCGCGTGGCTGATAAAAAGGTTATCATAAATACTAAATTTGAAAACGGCTATCCGCTTTTTGTTGCCGAGCTCATTTTAAGTGTTGATCTAGTTGAAATAGAAGGAGTAAAAGAAGGGTTAAAAGTCAATACTGAGTTTAGCAATGTAACAAATGAAGTTGCGACTAAAATAGAACATAAAGTCAAACAGCAGTTTACAAAGTCATTAAACCTTATAAGAGAATGTAAAGCCGATGTAATGGGTATAAACGACACCTTCTATAGAAATAATAGAAAAGAGTATGAAAAATATATTCGCGACAATGGTGGAGTTGATGAATTTTTAAATAATGTTATATTCAAACTTAACATTTTAGTCCAACCTGATTGATATAACCTTGTAAAATTTTATTATCCATCCTAGCGACCAAAATTTTGTCGATAAAATATATATAAAGTTTTAAATTTAATAAAATCACTCCTTATTTTGCTTGCCACAAAAAAAAACTTGTGTTATAATCATTGCATTGAGAATAAGGATAATAAGGAGAAAATATGAACGAACAAAAATCTAAATTCAAGTGGTCATACCTGGTAATTTTGTTTGTTATTGTACTTTTACTCATTTTGATTTTTACAAATAATGGCTATCAAGGGCAATATTTGTATGGTGGTATAAATGAAGTTAAAGAGCTTATCAATGGTACTCACCAAAATGAAGAAGGGCAAAACGAACAACTTATCGCTGTTTATTACAAGAATGACACAATGTACTTTTTAGTTGATGGCTCAGACTATGTAGGCAATTTTCCAACATACTCTGATTACTACATCCACTATGAATATGGAGATGGATTTGTACAAGAAGTTAGAGCGGCAATTGAAGAATATAACGCACTTCCAGAAAATGTAGCTAATCCAGATTTTACTGCAATTCAAATTCGTGTTGGCGTAGACGGCGTTAATGCATGGGATATCATTTACCCTATACTCTATATTGCATTCGGCTTATTCCTTGTTTGGATGATCTTTAGACTGTTAAACAGTTCTGGCAAGGGTGCAATGAGTTTTGGCAAATCTAGAGCAAAAGCATACACAACAAGCAAGGTGCGTTTCTCAGATATTGCAGGAACTGAAGAAGAAAAAGAAGAACTTAAAGAGATTGTAGAATTTTTAAAGTCACCAAAGAAGTTTACAGATCTTGGCGCGAGAATTCCAAAAGGTGTGCTTTTAGTTGGCTATCCGGGAACAGGTAAAACCTTGCTTGCAAGAGCGGTTGCAGGGGAAGCAAATGTGCCATTCATTTCAATAAGCGGTTCTGACTTTGTTGAAATGTTTGTAGGTGTTGGTGCTTCCAGAGTTCGTGACTTATTTGATCAAGCAAAGAAAAACAAACCATGTATTGTATTCATTGACGAGATCGATGCAGTCGGCAGACAGCGTGGTGCAGGTCTTGGTGGCGGTAATGACGAAAGAGAACAGACTCTCAACCAACTTTTAGTTGAAATGGACGGCTTTGAGTCTAACGAAGGAATAATAATCTTAGCCGCAACAAATAGAGCTGATGTTCTAGATCCAGCACTTCTTAGACCGGGCAGATTTGATAGACAGATCTATGTCAATGTGCCTGATGTTAAGGGCAGAGAAGGAATTCTTCGAATACACGCAAGAAACAAAAAACTCGATGACAATATCGACTTTAAGACTTTAGCCAAAATTACAGTTGGCTTTACTGGTGCGGATATTGAAAATATGCTCAATGAAGCAGCAATTCTCGCCGCAAGAAATAACAGGCCAAAGATCATCATGTCTGATATTACAGAAGGTATCAACAAAGTTATGATGGGACCACAAAAAAAGAGTCGTCTAGTCACTGAAAGAGATAAAAAGATCACAGCTTATCATGAAGCTGGTCACGCTATACTTGCAAAGAAACTTAAATATACAGACGAAGTGCAAGAAGTGTCGATCATTCCAAGAGGTATGGCTGGTGGATATACTATGCAAAGACCTGAAAATGACAATTCTTATCGCACTTACAACTATCTCATGGACGAAATTGCCGTTTGCATGGGCGGAAGAATTGCAGAGGAATTGATCTTTAAAGACATTACAACAGGCGCATCTGGAGATATTAATCAGGCAACGAAGATTGCTCACAACATGGTATACAACTGGGGTATGAGCAAAAATCTTGGCTTTATTAGCCTTGAATCATCAGGTCAAATTTTCATTGGCAGAGATTATCAAACAAAGAATGATTTCTCAGAGAAACTTGCAGCTGAAGCCGATGATGAAGTGAGAGCTATTATCGATTATAACTATAAGCGTGCAAAGAAACTTTTGGCGGACAATCAAGACTTATTAAATGAAATGGCAACCCTTCTTCTTGATAAGGAAACTATCAATAAGGAAGAGATTGATATGCTCATCGAAGGTAAAAAAGCAAGCGAAATTTCTGCCATAATGGACGAAAAAGCAAAAGAGCAGAAAGAAAAAGAAGAAAAACTTTGGAAAGAAAGAGCCGAACAAGAAAAATTGCAGGCATTAGAAAACAAGATCATCGAAGGTGAAAAACTATATGCTGGTGGAATAATCACAAAAGAAGAACTTGAATCAATCAAAAAAATCTATGAAGAAATGAAAAAAAATAATAGTGACAAGGACAAAGATGGAGATACAAGTCAAGATCAATTAGTTGAGCAGGGCAAAGATTTGCTAAGTGATGCTCAAGAAAAAATCGCAAATTCTTCATCTCAAACCGAAAAACAAGAGGAAGTAAAAATCGAAGAAAAATCTTCTAAAATCGATCAAAGCGAAAGTGAAAAAGTCGATATTCAAGATACAAATTCTAATGACACAAGCAAGCAAAAAGAAGAGAATATAGCAGAAACAGACAGTCAAACAAAACCAAAACGCAAATCTAGAGCAAAAAAAGATGATAAAGGGGATAAATAATGGACGAAAAAGAAAAAGTCGACCAAAATGTAAATGAGCAGATCGTTTTAAGCGATGATAGTTCTTTACAAAATGATGAAAGCACATTGTTAGCATCTAATGAAGCGGACAATAGTGATCAAGAGCAAAAAGATCAAAGTATTGAAATTGATTTGAAAAGCGATTTAGAAGCATCTAATGCAAGCGCACAAGTTGAAAGCGAAAAAGTGGTAGATGAAAAGAAAAAATCTCACAAGAAAAATCGCAGACAAAGAAAAGCGAAGATAGACAAAGATAAATCACTTGATCCGACAGCCGCAGCTGATGCTCCAGAAGAAGTACAGCAGGTGCTAGTAAGTGTAAGTGATGAATATCTTCGCAAGAAAAGAAGAAAAAAGATAATAACTCTTTCAAGTATTCTTTCAGTAGTGCTTATTTTGTCAATTGCAATTATCACTCTTGCTTGCGTAAATGTCAATTTGAAACCTTTCTTTATTGAACCGCCTTCTTCATACACTATTGTGATTGATGGCTCTGAAAGGGCAACACTTACTATGACAGATGATGAATACAATGAATTTACCGAACTTTTTGAAAAGTCTATGCAAGTTAATGCACTTCAAGCGTTGTTTACTGGCAGACTAGGTGGATATAGAATAAATGAAGGCAGGCCTAGTACAGACAGCTTCTACACAAGCAATACAACAAAGGCTGACTTAAATTCTTCACTTGTTTCGACTCTTGGAAGCAATTATGTTAGAATGCGCTATAGTGTAGAGCAAAATCTTTTCAAATCTAACGGAAGTTATCAATATTCAAGTTTTGATACAACTAAAAAATTATGTTATATTGATATAGTATTCTCGCTAAGTACTGAAAATCAAGATAGCGATGTTACATTATATTTTGGAACATATGCACAATCATCATCACAAGATGCATCTGCATATATCACAACTATTACAATCACCGCAAATACCTATGCTTTATACGATTATATTGTCAATGGTTAAAAATAAAAAAAATAATAAATATTAAATATTGATAAATAAAAATAAATAATTAAATTTTAGCAAAAAATCAAAAAAAATCACGATTTTAATTAAATCGTGATTTTTTAAAATTTTTATTAAATCATTTATTTACCTTTAAAATAAAGCATTTTAGCTTTTTTATATTTTTTTTATTTTAGCTTTTATTAATTATTAAATATTTTTTTAGTAAAATTTAATCTTAAAATTATTTATTTAAATTTTATTGTTTTTGTAATAATTTAATAATTTTATCACGCAGTCTATCTAGACGCTTTTTATTCAGTTTAAGTACTACCAAAATAATTATTGAAACAAGCATAATTATAAAGAAGGTGAGCAGAACTGAGAGCGGATAATCTGTTATCATAAAGAATGATGGCAGAGCTATTATTGCACCTGTGACTGTTAAGAATGAAATCACAAGAGTTATTATTCTAAGCAGTGAGAAAGGATAGCATAGTGATACAAGATTTAAAAAGCCTGTATAAGTTAGTACTAGAACACATAGCGTTTTATACTCGCCTTCAATAAAATCTGGGAAGTTTTGTGCGTAATATAATATCATTACAATTAGTACATTGAATAGCATTAAAAGTGCTCGTGGCAAACTCCGCTTGAGTACCTGTGGAATGAAATTGCCTTTTATCTGCTTTGTGTTAGGTTCGAAGGTCAATAGGAATGATGGAATGCCGATAACAAAGGCTTCGAGTATCATCATCATTCTTGGAATGAACGGATATTGTAATTGCAAGAATAGTGTCAAAATGGTCAGCGTGATTGCAAAGAATGTTTTCATAAGGAATAGCGATGATGAATTTTGCACATTATTGATAACTTGTCTGCCTTCTTTTACAACCGATGGGAGAGAAGAGAAATTAGATTCAAGTAAGACAAGTTTTGATATGCTTCGTGCAACTTCACTACCATCAGCCATTGCGATCGAGCAGTCTGCTTCTTTAAGTGCGAGTGTGTCGTTGACTCCATCACCAGTCATGGCGACAACTTTGCCTTTATTTTTCAGTGCCTTGATGATTGTATATTTTTGCTCAGGGGTCACTCTTCCAAAGACGGTGAATTGGTCTGCCATTTCGGCAACTTCTTTCAAACTTTTACCTTCAAGCGAAACAAATTTTTCACTATCTTCTACGCCAACTCTCTGCGCTATTCTAGAAACCGATGCAGGATCATCACCTGAAATGATTTTTATAGCCACATCATTGTCTTTGAACCATTGAATTGTTTCGACCGCATCATCACGGATTTTTTCTTCAATTACAATTATTGCAAGAAGGGTGGAATTTTTTCCGCTCATATTCTTATCAAACTTTCCATTTTCAAGTTCGCAAAATGCAAGTACTCTTAAACCCTTGCTCTGTGCGTCAGCAATATATGCTTTTTGTTCTTCATCAAGTTTGACTCCAATTCGCGTATGAGCACCTAGAAAATAGATTTTTTTATTGCTAAGTTCTGTAATAGAATACTTTCGCTCTGACGAGAATTCGGCAATGTTAAGTGCATGAAAATCATCTCGCCTTCCAAATTCTTTGATTAGAGCATTAGATGTTGAGTTGGTTGTCTTTTGTTCATTCAAAACATTCGACAGAAGCTTGACTATACTTGTTTTTCGCTTTCTAGTGTAGGTGGATATTCCTACGACTTTCATAGTGCCATCGGTGATCGTTCCTGTTTTGTCAAGGCATAGGACATTGGTTCTTGCAAGCATTTCGATAGAATAAAGGTCGCGTACCAAAGTCTTTTTTCTTGATAGTTTTACAACTCCGACAGCAAGTGCAATTGTGACAAGTAAAAACATTCCTGCTGGAATCATACTTACAAGCGCGCCACTTGTGTTTGTAATTTGCGTTTGAATTGTAGAGCCTGGATAGGTATATTCTTTTAAAAAGGTGAGTATGCCGATAGGCACAAGTGCAATTCCGATATATTTGATAAGTCTATTTAAATCTTTAAATAGGTTAGATTCTGGTGCTTTGAATTCTTTAGCCTTTTTAGCCATTTGATATATATAGTTGTCTTTGCCAATCTTATCAACACGCGCATAGCATAGCCCAGAAATTATAAAACTGCCAGAGAGAAGGCTTGAGTTTTCTTTCTTTTCTATAGCGTTTGATTCGCCAGTTAAAAGACTCTCGTTGACTTCAACATTGCCACTAATTATAATACAGTCGGCAGGAATTTGATTTCCGCTTGTCAGCATGATTACATCATCAAGCACAAGATTATTTGAGGGGATCTCTACAACTTCACCATCTCGTATAGTTTTCACCATAGGCGTAGCGACAACCGATAATTTCTCGACTGCAATTTTTGCTCGTATCTCCTGTATTATAGCAATTGCTGTGTTTGCAACAATGACGAAAAGGAATAATAGGTCGCCATAGGAGCCAACTACAAATAAGGCAACTGCGATGATAAGCCAAAGCATATTGAAGAATGTAAATATATTTTTTACGAATATTGCGCCATAACTCTTAGATGATTTGACTTTGGTATTATTTGTCAAGTTCATTGATTTTCGTTTTTCTACTTGCTCTTTGGTTAATCCTAATTCAAAACTCGGATTAAATCTTTCCACTCCTTCAGGGACTTGTGGTTTTTCAGGTTTTACTTTTCGTTTAATTGTGAGAGATTTTTGTAATCTATAAAGTAAGCCCTTGTTATATTCAACTCCTTCCATAGTATAAAAAAGCGGAGATATATAATAATTTATCTCTTTAAGGCGTTTATATTTATTTTTGGTTTTTACTTGCGCATCACTTATGATTATGATTGCCTTTTTTTTCTTTTTCATTAAAAAATATATTCCTTAAATTTATTTTACTAATAAAGTATAATATATTTATTGACTGATTGTCAACATTTCAAAAAGATTTGACAAATATACTTAAAAAGGATATATTATTGTTATGCAAATAGAATTGTCAAAGGAACTTAAAAGACTTGCAAATTTGTTTCCATGTCCTTTATATGTTGTAGGCGGATATATTAGAAACGCGCTTTTAAACATAGAACTTGAGGACATAGATATTTGCTCAAGTTTAAAGATTGAACAGGTGGAGAAGCTTTTAAAAGGAAGCGATTTTGTCTGCAAGATAAAAAGCAAGACTTTAGGAAGCATGCTTATATCTACGCCTAAAGGTGAGAGTTTTGAGTATACCTGCTTTAGACGCGATATCTATCCAAATAATGGACAACATCAACCTGAAAAAGTGGAGTTTATCACAAGTGTTGAAGAAGATGCAAAAAGGCGGGACTTTACATGCAATAGTCTATATTATGATATAAAAGATGATAAAATTCTTGATTTCTATAATGGTATAGAGGACATTCAAAAGAGGGTTTTGCGTTGTGTCGAAACACCAGAAAAAGTGCTTGCTCATGATGGAGTGAGAATTTTGCGTCTTTTCAGATTTCAGTGTGAACTTAATTTTAAAATCGACAAACAGACATATCAAACTGCAATTAAATATGCTCACAATATGAGAGATATAAGCGGTGAAAAAGTGATCTATGAAATCACGAGAATACTCCATAGTCCAACTAAATATAAGTCACTTGCAAAGCGAAATTCATTTATGACGGCTTTAAGGCAGTTTAATAAGGAAAAACTATGGCCAATCTTTGGCATTGATTGTCCAAAAATCAAGTTTAAGATGGTCAAGAAAGTCAAGAGAAAATCATTTGGTTTTCTTATAGATGTGATTGACACTGTAAATCCTATCTCTATATCATATTATCTCAATTTGATTTTAACCGACTCGTTTGGTATGCCTAAAAAGATGGTAGAAAAATATATTAATATCTTGTCAGGATATTATGAAGCACTCAATAGACTTCAAAATAAGCCATACTTTTTCAAGTATTTCAACAATTTTCCTGATATATATGAACTTTTAGTGTATAAATCAAAATATTTGGCTTCAAAATATATGTTTTTCTATAAATATATAATTCAACATAAATTGATAATTTCTGTCAAAGATTTGAAGATTTCTGGCGAAGATTTGAAAGTGCATTTTCCTCAAGTTAAGCCAAACAGATATAAGGCAATTTTTGAAAGCCTTTTAAGTGATATCTTTGATGGTACTTTAAATAATAATAAAAAAGAACTGATAAGTGCAGTTGAAAATAAATTAAAATACCTATAAAAGAAATTAATTGTCATATTTTGACAATTATTTTCTTTTCAGCCTGTAGACAAACGGCGCGACCGAAAATTTTATTAAAATTTTCTTGCTTCGTTTACTGAAAAACGCCCAAAACCAGTCATTTAGGTATACTAAACTCCTGGCTTTGAGCATTTTTCGAGCCTTGCCTCGCTTGTTTCTCTACAGTCTGTCAATTTGTCGACACACTAAATTAATTGTCTTTTTTTGACAATTATTTTCTTTTTTATATAAGGTGATATTTCTTTTTGGCGTTTTCGTAGTTTTCTTGTGTCACTTTTTGTGGAGCAATATATTTTACGCCATTATTGTCAAGTTTCATTCCTTCTTCCATTTCATAGACGCCTTCTACTATCACTCCATTTTGAGAACTATATTTGTCGTGTCTAATTTTCTTTTCTTCTATTATTTCGCCATTTTTCTTATATACAAGATAGCCATTTGTGATATATCCTTCCTGTGGATATTTAAGTCTATAGTATTCTCCCTTATATAGAACATGATTTGAATATTCTCCCTTTGTGTCGCTTATAATCTTGTCGCCATTATGACCTATAATTTTTACTAGCTCGCTTTTTGTGGTGATTGTAAGTCCTTCTTCTAACGGCTGACCATAGATTTCACAAGTCGCGCTTTTTCCGTCACTATATGCTTTGATATATATAGGAAAAGGCTGATTATTTTTAAATATTAAATCGGCATATCCTTCACTAACCATTGCATCAAAGGACAGTGGAACATAGGACGGTGGAAGGGTGTGATGACAAACTTCTATAATTTCAAGGTCGGCACGCAGTAATGCATTATAAAGGGTTGTTGAAACCTGACAAACGCCACCGCCGACACCAGAAGTATAGCTTCCGTTAAAGATTATTACCGCATTTTTATATCCATTTTCGGCACTTCGAGATCCAGTCGTATCATTGAATGAAACTATTTGATTAGGTTCTACAATCATACCATTGAAAGCGGACAATGCTTTTTTCACATTATCTTTCCTGTTTTGGCTAGAGGCTGAAATATCGGTTGAGAATTTGGAACGCAAAGTGATATTTTCGAGAGTTTGCTCAAGACTTTCTTCTGGCATAATTTGTTCAAAAGGTATTAAAATAGGCGTTGTATCTTTTGATGAGATGGCATTATTTATCTCTTCCATCAAGGTTGTCCTATCAACTTTTAAGCCATTTTCGCCGTCCTTGATTGAGAACATAACTTCATCGTCCGGATTAAATACAATAGACGCAGGTATGGCAGGACTTTCAATTTCCAAAATAATGTTGTCTAGTTTTTCATCTACTCCGCCAAGCAATTCATTATATGGTACATTTACATAAAGACCTTCCTTTTTGATCTTGTTTTCAATCTTCTTCTTTTCAAAAATATTGCCTTCTCTGCCATAAGAAATCAGCGAATTTAGCGAATTTTCAAAATTTCCTACTACTTCAAAATCACTGCCATTTAATTTCCAACTTTTGCCGCCACTTTGCAGTGTGATAGAGATATTGTCGATATTGTTTTCAAGATCTGTTTGCAAAAGGGTGTTTGCTTCTTCTTTAGTAAGTCCTGAAATATCCACTCCATTGACAAAGGTGTTTTTGTAAAAAGTGGTAGTACTAGAAACGTTGTCTCCAAAATAGAATTGACAAAATAAAAGCAGTCCTACCGCAATGAATGCCACGGCAATCAGCCAAATAATTGAAGTATAAGATCTTGTTTTCGTTTTAGTTTTCAAATTCTTGCTCCGTCTATTTATTATTTGATAAATTTATCAATATATGCATAGACTTTTATTTTTCAAGCAGAAATTTAGCAGTTAAATGATTATAACTACATAAAAAAGTTCTATTGAAAAATAATAGAACTATGACGACACTAAAAAAACTGCAAAGGATAGCAATTGTAGCACTTTTTATAATGCTATTTATTTTGTCGGTCTATTTTGTTTTAAACTTTTGCGGACTATGGGAAAAACTCAATTCAGTATCGAAGTTTAAATCTTTTATATTAAGTCTAGGTTTCTATGGACGAAGTGCCTTTGTACTTTTCCAATTTTTGCAAGTTACCTTTATTCCAATTCCATCACCGATACTTATTATTGCAGGCTCGATCATCTATGGACCATTCCAAGCCGGACTTTTATCGCTTGCTGGAATTTTGCTTGGAAGTGCTTTTGCATTCTTTTTAGGCAAAATATTTGGTCAAAAGATAGTGAGATTTATGGTAGGAAAAGAGTCACAGAAAAAGTGGACAAAATTTTTAAATAACTGTAAATTTTCCTTTGTTTTAATGATGCTTCTGCCATGTTTTCCTGATGATATCTTATGTTTGGTGGCAGGGCTTACCGATATGAGTTGGACCTTTTTTATGGTTACGCAGTTCATTACAAGACCTATCGGTATCTTTTCAGTGAGCATTTTTTCAAGTGGAAATCTAATTCCTTATCACGGATGGGGACTTATTGTTTGGGCTGTGATTTTTATTTTGGCTTTCCTTCTTATTTATCTTTCAAATAAATATAGCCAAAATATTGAAAGTTTTTTAAAAAGAATTTTTTCAAGGGCAAAAAGGTAGTTAAGTATAATTCAAAAGCAAAAAACTTTCCTTATTTTTGATTTAAAAGCATGATTTTTTAATAAAAAGCACTTTGCCTTTTGAAATCATTTTAGGAGTAATATTGTTGTAAAGTAAGATCATTAAAGGGTTTACTCCATATTTTTTTGCTATACTATCTATAGTGTCATGTGGTTTTACTATATAGATTTCATTTAACATTTTTTTCATGATTTTGTTTCCTTCTTTAATAATTTTTATGCTTGTCTAATAAGATATATGAGAGGTAAAAATGAAATCACTATTTAAAACGGTGGCACTTATAACTATCTTTTCGGTGCTTACAAGGATAGCGGGCTTTATCTTTCGTATCATTCTCTCAAGAGAAGTTGGTGCGGAAGGGCTAGGTATTTATCAAGTAGCATTCTCGGTGTTTATGGTGCTTCTTACCATAATTTCAAGTGGGTTGCCACTTATAATCTCGAGATTGACGGCTGGCTATAATGCCAAAAAAGAAGGCAAGAAAGAAGGGCATCTAGTCAGTGTTGCCATTTTGTATACTTTGATTTTATCAGTTGTGCTTTGTCTAATAGTTTTACTTTGCAAGGGGATTTTTCAAAGCATTTTCACAGATGAAAGATGTTATCAAATTCTCATAGTGCTTTTGCCAAGCCTTATTTTTTCTTCCATTTACTGTGTTGTGCGTGGTGCGATGTGGGGGAATGATAACTATTTTGCGCTTTGCGTAAGCGAATTTTACGAACAAATTGTAAGAATACTTTTAGGTGTACTTGTAATAGGAAGCTCGCTATCAGCACTCGAAAATGCTTTAAATCTTGGCATAACTATGTCTATTGCCTGCTTTTTGTCAATGGTTTTTGCTATTCTTCTATTTTTCTATTATGGCGGAAAAATCAAAAAACTAAAGAAAGGTTATCTAAAACCACTCATATCAAAATCGACACCTATCACACTTATGCGTGTTGCAAGTTCATTTATCCAGCCACTTATTGCGCTGATCATTCCAGCAAGGCTTATAACTCTAGGCTATACAAATTCGCAGGCTATGAGTTTATATGGCGTTGCAATGGGAATGACACTGCCACTTCTTTTCATCTCTACTACTTTGATAGGTTCTCTTTCGACAGCTCTCGTACCAGATATATCGAAAGCGGTTGCACAAAACGATGAAAAGCATATATCCAATAGAATTAACAAATCTATTTCATTTGCACTTATCATATCTTCTCTTTTCGTTCCGCTATTTTTAGGCATGGGCGAGTCAATAGGATTTTTTCTCTATGATGACCTGCTCAGCGGGACACTCCTGCAATCTGCATCTTGGGTTGTTATTCCACTTGGGCTATCCAACATCACATCTTCACTTTTAAATAGTTTAGGTTATGAAAAGAAATCTTTTATAAACTTTATAGTAGGTGCTGTTGCAATGTTTATTGCACTATGGTTCTTACCAGAACTTCTCGGCATCAATTCAATTATTTGGGCAATGGGAATTGATTATACAATAACATCTGTTTTAAATCTATTCCTATTAAAGAAAAAGACAAAGGCTGAATTTAGTATTTTACCGGACCTTTTGAAGATTATTGTTGTAGTAATTCCATCATCAGCCTTGACAAGTTTTGTGACAAGTCTGCTTTCTTATGTATTTCCACTGTTTATAAATCTTGTAATAGGTGCTATCGTTGCAGCTAACAGCTTTGTTTTGCTTGCAAGTGCTTTAAACTTAATAGACTTAAAGAGTATAGTTTATTTTGCAAAGAGCAAGGTCAAGATAGATAAAAAAGTCAAATCAAAAAAGACTAAATCTGCGAAGACCTGATAAAAAATATTAAAAAATAATATTTAAAATAAAGAAAAATATCGAAAATACTACAAAAAATTAAATTAAAAAAATATAAAAAAATAAAAAATAAATAAAAAAAAAAAAAATAATTAAAATAAATCAACAAAAAAATTTAAAAAATAAAATAAAAAAATATTAAAATAATTTTTCAAGAAAATATTTTTCATAAAAAAACTCGAGTTGTAATATATTGTAATATT
>ERZ1643247.1502-NODE-1502-length-21207-cov-41.466102_pt1 | contig 21207 bp, 20 predicted proteins | sample MGYA00579264_ERZ1643247 | MGnify/ENA primary metagenome ERZ1643247 (study PRJEB29033, sample SAMEA4952262) | chicken gut metagenome | biome: Broiler Chicken; feature: Gastrointestinal Tract; material: Caecum | place: Ireland | collected 2018 | study: Broiler... | reverse complement strand
CCTTGTTTTGATCTTCATCTTGTCCCCTCCTGTATCGAATGGTTTGCATGCCGTAAACTTTTTTACATAACTATTGTAACCGCATTCGTGCGATTTGTCAATATCGTAAAGAAAAAACGGCAGCTCGCCGCGGAAGGAAGGCCTGTCATCTCGTTTTAAGTAAAGAGGCGCGCCCAAAAAGGGCGCGCCTCGTGTTTGATGATGTGTTATCAAGCGACCGTTCCGTGACGGCGTTGATAAATACGGATAAAAATTTTGGAAATTTCCACCGCGACGAGCGGGAACAGGGAAAGCGCGAGGCTCACCAGCCACTCCTGCCACGTCAGGTTCGTCAAGTTGAAGAAGCTCTGCAGCGGCGGAACAAAGACGACGAGCGCAACGATCGCCGCCGATACAAGCAGCGCGAGTGCGAGGAATTTATTATGCCCCTGCCCCGGCTTGAAGACGGACTCCGTATTCGAGCGCTGGTTGAGCGCATGCGAGAGCTGCGAAACAGAGAGGACGATAAAGGTCATCGTCATGGCCTGCACGTGGTCGTGCGCAAAGCAATAGGTACCGATCAGGTAAGCCGCCCATGCCGCCGCCGAAATAAACAGACCGTGCACGATAATGCGGTAGATCATTCCCTTTTCGAACAAGGTGCCGCTCTTGACCGGCTTATGCTTCATGACATTCGGGCTGGCGGGATCGACGCCCAGCGCGACGGCTGGCAGCGAGTCGGTCGCCAGATTGATGAGCAGAATATGCACCGCCTCGATGGGCATCTCCGGCAGGCCGATGCATACGGCGATGAACAGGATGAGGATCTCGGCGATGTTGCCTGCGACGAGGAACTGAATGACCTTTTGGATATTGCGGTACACTCGCCGCCCCTCGCGGATGGCGTATTCGATGGTGGTAAAGTTGTCGTCCAGCAGGATGACGTCCGCCGCGTCCTTGGCGACGTCCGTACCCGTGATGCCCATGGCGACGCCGATGTCCGCCTCCTTGAGGGCGGGCGAATCGTTGACACCGTCGCCCGTCATGGCGGCGACTTCACCGGTGCGCTTGAGCGACTGGATGATGCGCAGCTTGTCGGACGGGGAAACGCGCGCAAATACAACGCAGTTTTTGACCGCCTTGTCCAGCTGCTCGTCCGTCATATCGTCCAGCTCCGGGCCGGAAATAACGGTGTTTCCCTCGCGGAAAATGTGCAGCTGCTTGGCGATCGCCATGGCGGTAACTTTGTGATCGCCCGTGATCATGACGACGCGGATGCCCGCGGTGTGGCAGGTCTCCACCGCCTGGATGACTTCCTTGCGGGGCGGGTCGATCATGCCGACGGCGCCGACAAAGGTCATGTCCTTTTCGAGATCGGCGCTCTCGTCCTCGGGGACCTCGCTCTGTTCGCACACGGCAAAGCCGAGCTCGCGCAGCGCCTCGCCGCTCATCTTGTAGCACAGTTGCAGGATGCGGTCGCGGTCGGCGTCCGTCATATCGCGCACGCCCTCTTTGGTCCGTAATTTCGTGCACAGCGGCAGCATCTCATCGACGGCGCCCTTGGTATAAGAGATGAGCCCGCGCTCCGTCCTGTTCAGCACGGTCATGCGCTTGCGGTCGGAATCGAAAGGCTGCTCGAATTTGCGGGGGTTGGCATCTTCAAACTCCTCCGCATCGATGCCGAACTGCTCGGCAAAGAGGAGCAGCGCTCCCTCCGTGGGGTCGCCCAGCACATTGCCGGGATGATCGGGATCCATTTTGGCGTTGACGCACAGCGCGCTGCCCTCGAGAAGGTCGCGGTAAATGTCGGAATCGTACTTTTGCGAGAGATCGGCGACGGGCGTCGCGGCGCCTCGCTCGAAGTCATCCCCCACGGCCACGTGGGTGACCGTCATTTTATTCAGTGTAAGGGTACCCGTCTTGTCGCAGCAGACGACCGTGGCAGAACCCAGTGTTTCGACGGCGGGCAGGCTCTTGACCAGCGCATTTTTCTGCGCCATGCGCTGCACGCCCAGCGCCATGATGATCGTGCTCGTGGCGGGCAGGCCCTCGGGAATAATGGAGATCGCGAGGGAAATGGCGATGAAGATATAATTGACCCAGTCGGCGGCATCGCGGATGAGACCGATGGCAAAGATGAGCACGCAGACGATGAGGCCGACGAGACTGAGCGTCTTGCCGACGGCATTGAGCTTGCGCTTCATGGGAGTATCCGTCTCATCCTGCTCGTCGAGCAGGCCGGCGATCTTGCCTACCTCCGTATTCATGCCGGTGCCGACGACGATACCCGTCGCGTTGCCGTACATGACGACGGAAGAACTGTACGCCATATTGACGCGGTCGCCCAAGGGCGCATCTTCGGGCAGCACGGTGGGGCCGTCCTTTTCCGAAGGAACACTTTCGCCCGTCAGCGCGGCTTCCTGCACCTTCATGTTGGAATCCTGAATGATGCGTATGTCCGCCGGCACGATGCAGCCGTCCTCGAGATAGACGATGTCTCCGGGGACGAGCTCGGAGGCGGGCACGACGCTCTCCTCCCCTTCCCGCAGTACGCGCGCGGTGGGAGCCGTCATATTTTTCAGCGATTCGAGCGCATTGGCGGCCTTCTTTTCCTGCACGACGCCGACCGTCGCGTTCAAAATGACGACGACGAGGATCACGATGCACTCGGCGAGGCCCTCTCCGTCCTCAAAGAAAGACATAATAAAGGAAAAGATCGCCGCGGCAATGAGGATGAGCACCATCACGTCCGTGAGCTGCTCCCAGATCATCCGCCAGACGCTCTTTGCCTTTTTTTGGCGCAGATTGTTCGGACCGTAGGCGGCGAGGCGCTTGGCGGCCTCGGCATCACTCAGGCCTTCCTCGGTCGTATTGAGGGCCTTCTCCGTCTCTTCGACGGTGAGTGTATGCCAGGCCTGTTTTTGCTGACTCTCCAACATGGGTTCGGAAAAATTCCTCCTTTACTTAAAAATTATAGCACAAAAAGACATAGCCTATACGGTTATGCCTCTGACTTACTGAAATGTTTATTCGTATCGGGTATGGGTTGTCGGCGGTACTGCCGCCGTCCTCTCCGTCCATGAGCTCTCCCTTGTGTAACAGGATATATATTGAGTATATCATATCTGTAACGCAGCGTCAAGCATTTTACGGCATTCGGCCCTATTTTCCTCCATACGGCGGGAATATAGCAAATTGTCGATATAACTTCCGCTTTTCCCTTGCTTCCCCCGCCTTTTTATGCTATACTGAACATACTATGGGCGGAATAAAGTTCCTATTCGAGCCGCCGCCCCGTCTGCGAGGAAGCCATGTCCGAAATTTCCGTCTGCTACAGCGGCAACCGCCGCGTCTTCCCGGGGCTGTTGCTCTCCGTGCTGTCTTTAGTCAAGCACACTGACCGACCGCTGCAGATCTTTATTTTATCCATGGACATGCACGAGGCGAACCCGGCCTTCCTCCCCTTTTCGCAGGCGCAGTTGGATGTACTGGAACACGTCGTACAAAAAAAGAATGCCGCGAGCCGCGTCATTTACATAGATCTGTCCGACCAGTACCGCGCGACGCTCGCGCGCGGCAAAAACACGGCCAATTTTTATACGCCGTACGCACAGCTGCGAACCTTTCTCGGCGAGATCGAAAACCTGCCGGACAAATTGATCTACCTGGATATCGACACCATGTGCCTATCCGACATCGGCCAGCTGTACGATATCGATATCGAAGATTACGAATATGCAGCCGTTCGCGACCATATGGGGAAATTTTGGGTCTCGCCGACGTACTGCAACTCGGGCGTGCTGCTCCTGAACCTGCCCCGCCTGCGCGAGACGAAGCTGCTGCAGCGCTGCCACGACTATATTGCGACGCGGCGGCTGGTCATGCCCGATCAGACGGCGCTGCACCGCCTGCACCGAGCGCGGCTGATCCTGCCGCGGCGATTCAACGAACAGAGAGCCCCGCGCAAGGATACCGTCATCAAACACTTTTGCCGCGGTATTCGATGGTTCCCCTTTTTTTACATCTACAATTATAAACAATGGGAGCGCGACAACGTGCACAAAAAACTCAAACTTTTTTGTTTCGACGACCTCTATGAAGAATATGACCGACTGATGGCGCAGTATCCGGAGGCAAATACATGACAAACGAACCGATCTCCCTGTGTTATGCCGGCAACAAGGCGGTATTCGACGGGCTGCTGCTCTCCGCTCTGTCCGCCGCCGCACATACCGACCGGCCGCTCGACGTACACGTGCTGACCATGGATCTGCGCGAACAAAAGGCCAACTACCTGCCCTTCAGCGAGAACCAAATGCACGTGCTGGAAGAGGCGCTGCGGCGCAAAAATGGGCAGAGCCGCGTCACGGTTTACGATCTGACCGAACTTTACATGAAAACGGCAGACCGCAATAAAAATGCAAAAAGTAAATATACTCCCTACACTCTGCTGCGGCTGTTTCTGAGCGAGCTTGCAGGCATCCCCGACAAGATCCTCTACCTCGATGTCGATACCATGTGCGCGGGCGACATTGCCCCGCTGTTCGACACGGATATCGAGGGTTATGAATATGCCGCGTGCATCGATCCCATCTGCAAATATTGGATCGACCCGCATTACTGCAATGCCGGCGTACTTCTCTTAAATATGCCTGAGATCCGCCGAAGCAAATTGTTTGAGCGGGCGCGGCAGCTGATGTGCGAGCGGCACTTTGCGATGCCGGATCAAACCGCCCTGCATAAACTGGGCAAAAAACGCATTTACCTGCCCCGCAAGTACAACGAGCAGAGCCGCCGCATGCGGGAGGATACCGTCATCAAGCACTTCTGCCAGGGCATCAAATTTTATTTGATCCTGCCCCTGCCGCTGAATATCAAGCAGTGGCAGCGCGAGCGTGTACACAAAAAGCTGAAGATCTTTACCTTCGATGATATTTACGAAGAATATGACCGCCTTGCAGCCGAATTTGACTTAAAAGCATAAAAACGTACTTCCGCGCATTTGCGGGGAGCATACAATAACGCCGCGCGGGAAGGTGTTACCGTTCCCGCGCGGCGTTTATCTTTTCTATTGAAATTCAATTGTCCTTTTCCGCGGCGGGAGGAACTTCTGCCTCCGTTTCGGCAGAGGTTTTTTTCAAAGCCTCCAGGGGAGGCTCTCCCTCCGCTTGCGCCGAAGCGCGCTTTTTCTCCCTCCGGCGGCGCAGAAAACCGGTTATCACGTCAAAAATATTCATGCCGACGCCGAGCGCGATGAATACGTAATACAGAACGAACCGCCAAATGAGCACATACCAAAAAAGAACGCTTTCCGCAATGCCGGCAAACGCCAACATAAAGACGGATTCGATGGCGCCCGAGTTGCCGGGCGTCGGGATAAACGTCGCCGCATTCGTCGCGTACATCGCTAAGCCGACGACAGTCAGACAGAGTTCGATGCCGGGCGTCACATACTGCCCGCACAGCGCGACCAGCAAAAAATACGGGATGAGCATCTCCGTGATCGGCTCGACCAAACAGAGCGCCAACAGCAGCAAAAATATGAGCGGGCGTTTATAAACAAACTGCGAAAAGGCGGCAAAATCGTCCATCCAGTTGCGGATCTTGACTTCCAGCTTGTCCGCATTTTTGATCAGGCGGATCTTGTGCAGGAGCCGGATGATGAGGTTGATCAGCCATGTCACGGCGCGCGGGCAAAAGATGACAAAAGTCACGAATACGGGAATAAATGCGTTGATGCCGAAGCCGATCCACGCACAGACGCGGATGGTCGTCTGTACGGTGACGTCTTCCACGGCGCCCAACGTGCCCGCCAGCGCGATCATGACGACGGCGCCGAAGATGGTCCACGCCAGCATTTGGATGCCGTATTTGACCATCGTGACGGACGTGCTCTTGGCGCCGGGCATCCCCTGCTTGTACAGGTAGTAGATCTGCATGGGCTGTCCGCCGCTGCCAGTCGGAGTAATGGCATCGTAATATTTACCGGTCAACGCCATCTTCATATCCTTATGAAAGCCGAGATGATACCCGTTGCAGCGGTTCAGCACGGTAAATTTGAGCGAATCGCAGACAAATGCGATGATAAAGAGGGCGACGACGACGAGCAGGTACCGCCAGTCTAACCCCGCGATCATCTCGGAAAAGGTCGCTGAATCTCCGCCCGCGAGCGAATTGCTCAGCTGAAAGAGAACGGAAATGACGCATACCATGATCGCCAGCGAAACCAAGCCGAAAATAATATTTTTGCGCCTGCGGCTGCGCAGCTCGGCGCGCGTATACTGCTCGCCCTGCGCCTTCACGGCAGGAGACTCGCCCTCCCTTTCGGCCGATCCCGCCCCCGCATCCCCCGCAGCCGGAGTATTCCCCTCTGCGGCGGTGCGCTCCTCGGCCGCCGCGGGCACATCCGTCGCAGCGGGCTCAGGATTGACGGGCGCGGGCTCTCTGACAGGCATTTCCTCCTCCCGTTCGGCCGGTGCGGCCGTGCCGGGCGGTATATCTTGTACGGACGCCGCCGGGCGGCGCGTCTCTCGTTTTTTAGGCATCCTTTCCTCCTGCTTGCAGGCTGTATCCTCCTCATTATACCATATCGGCGCTCTTTTCACCATCAAAACAGCGCAAAAAGGCGGAAAATTATCGAAATTTCCGCCCGAGCTTTCGCCTTTTTCCTCCCCTCTGCCGCAGTGCGCGCGCACGGATGACCGCCATACAGGAAAGGGAGAGCGCCGCGGCGGCCGGCGCGGCCGCCAACAGGAGAAAGGAAGTGCGCAGCGACCCCTCTCCCGCCAACGCGCCCGCCGCAGCCGGCAAAACCGCACCGCCTGCATCCTGCGCGACTGCGAGGGACGCGAGCATCCAGCCGCCCGTACGGGGAAGAAAGCCGCTCGCCGCTTCCATGGCGCCGGGAGTCAGATACCCGACGAACAGTCCGCACGCCGCGGCACAGAAGAGAGCCGGAACGTCTGCCGACAGCGCCGCGGCGACATACGCAGCAGCGGCGGCGAGAGCCGCAAAAATGAGCGTATAAAAGGACGTCCCCTCCCGCCGCCGTCGCACATACAGCCAGCCTCCCGTACCCAAACAGAGGGCAAACAGTGCACAGCCGAGCAGCCCGCCCGCCACCGAACCGAGCGATTCGGAGACAAAGGCGGAGATCCACTGATTCATGACGACCTCTGCCCCGTACCCAAAAAAGACGGCGCACAGTGCAAATATGTAAAAGGGACGAAACGCCGCGCGCGGAGGCGCCTCCCTCTCCATGTGCGGAAGCGGCGCGCGCAGCAACAGCGCAAAGGCTATGGCCGGAAGCGCTGCGAGCGCAACCACCGCGCCATTCCAATCTTCCACGCCGAATGCAGCAAAATAGACCAATAAAAACAGGCAGAGCGCCGCCTGCACCCGCGCGTACATGGTGTGCAGGGAACCGATGGAGGCGCCGCTGCCGGAAGGAAGGGTATCCGCCACATTGGATAAAACCACCTCGAGCATGCCTCCCGCAAAGGCAAAGAGCGCCGTTGCCCCGGCAATGAGGGCATACAAGCCGCTTCCGTGCAGCCAAAGAGGCGCGCTGCCATAAGCGAGCAGCCCCCCGCAGGCGAGCAGGGATGCCGTACAGGCGAGCCTGCGATAGCCCACACGATCCGCCAAAAAGAGCAGCAGAAAATCGGCACACATCTGCGCCGCAAAGCCGACTGCCGTCAGCAGCCCCAGCCACGCCGCCGAAAAGCCGTAAAGCCGCGCGAATGGGGCAAACAGGAGGGCGGTCACATTGGCGGCAACCGCCCGCACCGCGCTGCCCGCAGAGCAGGCGCGCACTGAATCCCTCGTGTTTCCGATGTCCGTCATCTTTCCGTCCGCCGTAAAAAAGTTCCGTTACCATCGTATGCGGCGGATGTGCCTGCTGTGCCCGCCGGCGTTCAGCCGGCGGGCACAGCCATGCGCGGTACGTTCACTTGTACATCGGTATGAAAACCCGCAAACAGTGCGTTCCGCTTGACAAACGGCGGAAAATTTGTTACAGTGCGCATATGAACATCGACGACGTACTCGCCGCCCATATCTGGCGGCCGATCGGGGAACAGAACCCCAAGATCAAGCAGGTTCGAGCGATCCTATCCAATACCAAGCCCAATCCGCAAAAACTGTTTGCCGCCGAGGGGATCTGGATCCTTTCCCTCTGCGAAAAATTTGATACCCCCCTCGACTGCCTCATCCTCTGCCCCGAGCACATCCGCACGCCCGAAGCGGCGGCCCTGGCAGACAGGCTCGCCGCACGCACGGACGAGCGCTTTACCGTATCCGCCAAAACTTTTGAAAAGATCTCCGAGCGGGGGCAGCCGGACGGCATGTTTGCCCTCGCCAAACTGCCTGCACATGACCTTGCGGCTTTCGACCCGCCGAACGACGCTGTGCTGCTGGTTCTGGACGGCATCGAGATACCCGGCAATGTAGGGACCATGCTGCGCATGGCGGACGGCGCGGGCGTGGACGGCGTATTCCTCTGCAACCGCAAGGCGCGCATGACGCACCCCAAGCTGATCAAGGGCAGCCAGGGCGCCGTGCTCTCCGTCCCTTTCTTTGAATTTGAAAGCGTAACGGCCTGCCGCAGCTGGCTCGCCGCGCACGGATTTGCCGTCTACCTCGCCGATACGCGCGCCGAACGCTACTACTTTGACGAACCCTTCGGCGAAAAGACGGCGCTGGTCATGGGCAGCGAGCGGTATGGCATCTCCCGCGAATGGTACGAGGGCGACTACCGCATGATCGCCATCCCCATGGAAGGGAGCTGCGACTCGCTCAACGTGGGCGTCGCGGCGACGGTGCTCGCCTACGAGGCAGTACGCAAAAACAAATTTGTACACCGCTACCCGAAGGGCTGACCGAACCGATGCAGAAAGCCGATTCAAAATAAATAAGGCGCGAGCCATCCGTTTTGAACGGATGGCTCGCGCCTTTCGTCTGTGCTCTGCGTTCAATCCCTTTTCCCCGCGGACTGCTCCCCTTTGCGGGCATACCGTTCGAGAAAGGGATGGCGCACGCCGCACGAATCGTACTCGATGAGGGTATCGACGTGCACGTTGTACGCACTGCGGAAGATGTTGATATCCACGTTGGGATTGGTCTCTTTGAGCGCTGCAATCAGCCGCTTGACTTCCAGGCGCTTGGAATCCTGTTCGCCCGAAGCCGTACGCTCGGTAAAGCGGCAGGCGCAGCGCAGAAAGCGCAGCGAACAGCGCTCCTGCCAGCGGAGGATATCCTGCTCGTGCACATAATACAGCGGGCGGATGAGCTGCATGCCCGGGTGATTGGTACTCCACAGCTTGGGGGGCATGCTCTGCATCTGCGCGCCATACAACATCCCCATCAGGATGGTCTCGATGACGTCGTCAAAATGATGCCCGAGCGCGATCTTGTTGCAGCCCAGCCGCTGCGCCTCTTCGTACAGATAGCCGCGGCGCATGCGCGCACAGAGATAGCACGGATTTTTGGGAGCGGCAAAGGCCGCATCGAACACTTCCGAACGGAAAATATGCAGCGGAATGCCTAAAAGCTGCGCGTTCTCTTCGATGAGGGCGCGGTTTTCGGGTGCATAGCCCGGGTCCATCGTCAAAAAGTGCAAGTCAAAGCGCACATCGCTGTGCCGGTGCAGCTCCTGCATGCATTTGGCGAGCAGCATCGAATCCTTCCCGCCCGAAATACAGACGGCGATGCGATCTCCTTCCTCGACCAGCGCGTATTCCTTGACGCCCTTGACAAAGCGGCCCCAGATGCCCTTGCGGCAGGAGGTGATGATGGCGCGCTCGATCTGCCCGCGGCGGTCCAGCTCAGCCATGGCGGACAGCGATGCGCACGCCCGTGCGCGCCTCCCATGCGGCGATCTGCTCGGCGGAACCGGGCGCGCCGACCTCTGCGCGCACCAGCTCGACCAGCCTTGCGCCCGAACGCATCTGCCGCGCGAGACTGTCTGCCCCGCGCGCAATGTAAAAATTGCCGTTGACTTCAAAGGCGGCGGGCTCGCCATCCTCCTCCGCTTCCGCCGCCGGCAGCAAACGGGCGGCGCACAGTTCGTAGCGCGGGAAGGCTTCCCCGCGCCGAAATTTTTGATAATGCGCCAATATATGTTCGGCGACGGTCTCGGGGGCAACGAAGGAAGTATCCACGACGTAATCGTAATTTTCGAGATCCTTGATGTTGACGCCGTACAGCTGCGAATAGCGGCGCATCTCGCTCGCCCTGCGGTCTGCGACCGAACGCACGGCCTCCTCTACCGAAGAAAACGGCTCGCTCGAGCGCCCCGCTTTCAGGATGCGCTCCGCCGACACATAGGCATCCGCCGCCATATACACGGCAAAGGAGGAGGGCACAAAGTGCCACGCCATGCGCGAATCGATGATCAGATCCGCGTCCTCCCCTTCCAATGCACGCAGTCCGTCATCGATCTTGCCGTCGATCTCGGGATGCGTCTCCATATATTGATTGAGCTGCAAAGTCGTCATGCCCATCTCTTCGGCGATGCGCCGCTGAATGGTACCCGTCGAATATACCTGTGCGCCCAATTCTTTGGCGAGGATCCTGCCGACAGTGGATTTGCCGCTGCCCAGATCGCCCGCAAGTGAAATTTTGACCTTTTGCATACCGTTCCTCTCTTGCGAAAATATGCCGTCATTATACCACAAAGCGCGGGAAAAGTAAAATCCTTCCGCCGCAGCCGCACACAGAAAGGCAAAAAAGCGCGCCGCGCAAATGTTTTGCGCGGCGCGCTTTTAGGTCGGATCGACGGCTCAATTGCCGCACTCGATGGAGATGGCGTTGAACAGAGCCAGCAGGTCGTCCACCTTCTGCTCCTTCTTCGCCTCCCCCGCGGCGTCGAGCACAACGCGGCCCTTGTCGAACATACACAGCCGCGTACCGTACTGCTCGGCAAAGCGCAGGTTGTGCGTGACCATCAGCGTCGTGAGCTTTTTTTCACGCACGATGCGATCGGTCAATGCCATCGTCTGCTCTGCCGTCTTCGGGTCGAGCGCGGCCGTGTGCTCGTCCAAAAGCAGCACATCGACGGGCGTCAGCGTCGCGATCATCAGCGTGAGCACCTGCCTTTGGCCGCCCGACAGGGCGCCGACAGGCACATTCATGCGGTCCTCCAATCCCAAGCCGAGGGGGTGCAGCATGTCGCGGTAGGCGGCGATGCGCTTTTTGCTCAGGCCGGCAGTCAATCCGAAGGGTTTTCCCTTATTTTCAGCGATAGCAAGATTTTCAGCGATGGTCATATGCCCTGCCGCACCGAGGGCCGGGTCCTGAAAGACGCGGCCGATCCGCCGCGCGCGCACGAACTCCTTCTGTGCAGTGATATCCTGCCCCCGCAGAAAGATCTTCCCCTCGTCCGGCAGGATATTCCCGGCAATGAGGTTCAAAAGAGTGGTCTTGCCCGAGCCGTTGGAACCGACGATGGAGACAAATTCCCCTTCCTGTACCGAGAAATCGAAGCGGTCGAAGAGTACGGCCTCGTCCGGCGTGCCCTTATTGAAAGCCTTGCGGATGCCTTTGAGTTCAAGCATGTTCTTTCCCCTCCCTGCGGCGGACGCCGCGGATCCACTTTTTGACCGCGCGGCCGATCAACCCGCTGTCAAAGATGAGCACGAGCACGAAGAGCACCGCAACGATCAGCTGGGTGTATTCGCTGCCCAAGAGGAGCATGGCGACCGTCAGGATGGCGTAATAGATGACGGCGCCGACGATCACGCCCGTCGTATCCTTCATCACGCGGATATGTTTGGAGATGACGCAGCCGATGATCACGCACGCCAGCGCGATGACCACCGTTCCTGTCCCCATACTGGAATTGAATACAGAATTATACTGGCAGTACAGGCTGCCCGCCAGAGCGACCAACCCGTTGGCGAGCGAGAGCCCGAGCATCTTGTAGTTATCGATATTCTTCCCCAGCTGGGTGACCATCTGCGGGTTATCGCCCGTAGCGCGCAACAGGAAGCCGGCCTTTGTCTTTAAGAACAGATCGAGCAGCACCTTGCAGGCGGCCACCAGCACCAGAGTCAGTCCCGCCTGGATGTAGATCGCATACTGGCGGTCGAAAGAGCCGATAAATCCGTTCTGTAACATGGTGCTCTCCTGCGAAAAAGAGACCATCGGTCCGCCCGCGATGAGGTAATTGACGGAGAGCAGCGCCGTCATGGTAATGATACCGGAGAGCAGCCCGTTGATCTTCAGCTTGACGTGCAAAAGACCGGTCACGAACCCCGCGGCACACCCCGCGACGAAGGAGACGATCATCGCCACCGGCCACGGACAGCCAGCTACCAGCAGGACGGAAAATACGACGCCGCCGAGAGGAAAGGTCCCGTCCACCGAGAGGTCGGGGAAATCGAGGATCTTATAAGTGATGTAGACGCCCAGCGCGACGACCGCGTAGATGAAACCCATCTCGAACACGGTGCCCATCTGATTGAAAAAGAACATGCTTAAAAACCTTCTGAACTGTTTTTTACCCGCCGTGCGGCTGAAAGCCGCACGGCGGGCGGTATTGATTTCGATCCGTTTGCAGCCTTCGGCCGCGATCCTTAAATGCCGCGCAGTGTACGGCGGAATGTTGTTATGCTACGTCGTTCGCGTCTGCATACATTTCGGGGAGGGTGAGGCCGAAGCTCTCCATCACGCTCGAATTATAGTCGACCGTATAGCCGTCATCGAGGTAGAGGTATTCGATCTCGTCCGCGCTCTTGCCCTCGAGAATGTCCGCGATCATGTAGCCGGTCTGCCGGCCCAGCTCGACGTAATCGAGGGAGCAGCTCGCGAGGCAGCCCTTGGTGACCTGCTCGATCTCGCTGCCGAAAACGGGGATGCCGGCGGCGTCTGCCTTGTCGAGCAGTGTCTGCAAATTCTGCACGACGGTGTTGTCGGTGAGGTTGTTGAAACAGTCGATGCCCTGCGCGATCAGCGCATCGATGGCAGTCGGGATCTCGTTGGCGGTGTTCACGCCGCGGGAGACGATCTCGATATTCTTTTCTTCTGCCAGCGCCTCGAACTCGGCGATCTGCGATTTGGAATTTGCCTCCGTATTGGTAAACAGGATGCCGATCTTCACCGACTCCTCCCCCTTGCTCAGAAAGGCCTTGATCAGGTCGATTTGGCTCTCGACGGGGAGTTTATCGGACGAGCCGGTCACATTGTCGAATGTACGGAAATCCGCGTCCTCCGCTTCCGGATCGGAGACGGCGGTAAAGACGACGGGGATGTCTCCTTTCGCTGCGTTGGCGAGCGCATAGGCGGAGGGAGTCGCGATGCCGACGGCAACGTCCGGCATCATGTTAATCAGGGTGTTGGCGTACGTCGTATCGTCCGCGTCTCTGCCCTTGGCATTGTAGAACTCATAGTGTACGACGTCCTCGCCGTAGCCGCGCTCGGCAAGACCGGCGCGGATGCCCTCGTAGCAGTTGTCCAGCGAGCCGTGCTCCGCATACTGCAGGACGGCAATGGTATATTGGCTGCCCGAGCAGCCGGCAAAGCCGACCAGTGCCAGACAGAGCGCGCATACAGCAAACAGTACAGCAAAAAATTTTTTCATGGGAAGTGTCCTCTCTTTGGAAAGATTTTGTCCGCCGCCTCCCGATCGCGGCGCGCGGCAAAAAATAAAACACGGTCCATTCTCGGGACGAATGAACCGTGTTGCCACCCGAATTCACGGCAAGCCGAAGCCGCCGCCTCATTGCAGATACGCTTTCCCCTTGCGGAAAAGTTATATCCCCTCCCTGTAACGCGAGAGACGCGTCATCCGCTACCCCTGCAAAGCAGGCTCGAAGATGCCCTCGGCAGCCCATTCGCGCGCCCGCAACAGCCCTTTCCCACCAACCAAGAGCTCTCTTTGTGTTGCAAAAAGTGCGGTACTCTTCTGCCTCATCGGTTTCCGAATATTTTCTATACTATACCACGCAAAAAATCATTTGTCAAATAAAATGGGGCGCTTTTTTAAAAAAAGCGCCCCGCAGCTTTTACTCTTCGTTGAACTGGTCTTTCCCCACGCCGCACAGCGGGCAGGTAAAATCGTCGGGAAGATCTTCCCACTTGGTGCCGGGAGCGATGCCGTTATCGGGATCGCCCGCCGCTTCATCATACTCGTAACCGCAGACGCTGCAAACGTATTTAGCCATGTCGTTCTCCTTTTTAATTTGAAAATATCTTATCTCCCCGCGATCGGCGGGAAGTACAAGCCGTTTTTTGCGCAGTTCAGGCGCGCCCGGTCGAACCAAATCCGCCTTCGCCGCGCGCAGTGTCGGACAGGGAATCGGCCTCTTCGAATTCAGCCGTCAAATAAGGCATGATGACGAGCTGAGCCACCCGCTCGCCGGGCTCGATATTCTGCTCGTATTTGGAATGATTGTGCAGCGCGACGCGCAGTTCGCCGCGGTAATCGCTGTCGATAACGCCTACCTTATTGGCGGGGGCGAGCCCCTTTTTCGTCGCCAAACCGCTGCGCGCACAGATCAGCCCGACATATCCCGCGGGGATCTCCGCGGCAAGTCCCGTATGGATGATCGCCGTCTCGCGCGGACCGATGCGGATCGCATGGTCGCTGAGCACGTACAGGTCGGCGCCGGCCGCGTCGGGACTGGCGTATGTCGGCATCTTTGCCTCCGGCATGAGTTTTTTGATCTTCACAGCGATCTTTTGCATAAGGTCTCCTCCCTTCGCCCGCCCTTGCGCCGGTACGGGCAACATGTATCCTCAGTACGCTCCGTCCTGCCACAGCCGCAGCGCCCCCTCTGCCCGCGTGCGCGGGACGTCGATGATGCGCTGATTGGAAGAGCCGCGGAAGCGGAGCTTCAGATCCTTTTTTTCTTCGACGAACTCGCCGTCCACCAAAACGTCGATGCCGGCGAGCATCTCCTCCGTCGCCTCGCAGTAGGCTCTGCCCCCGGGCACGAGATCTGTATCCAGCGTATAGCCGGTATAGCACCAAACTGTCTTTTGCGGGAAGCGCGCGCGGAAAGCGCGCAGCAGAGGCAGAAGGGCGCGCTGATTCTGCGGCTCGAACGGCTCGCCGCCCAAAAGCGAAAGCCCCGCGATATAACTCTTATCGACGGCATCGAGGATCTCGCGCTCCGTCTCTTGCGTATACGGCTCGCCGTAGGCGAAATCCCACGCCTCCGCATTGAAGCAGCCCTTGCAGCGATGGGTGCAGCCGCTGACGAACAGCGATACGCGCACCCCGACGCCGTTGGCGATGTCATATTTTTTGATGGTGGCAAAGTTCATGCAATGCGCGGGCAACGGCCCTCTCTCCTATTATTGTAACACACTTTTGCCGGCTTTTCAAGACCTGCCCGCAAATTTTTTACAGATAAAACCCGAAAAAGGCAAAATTTTGCTTTTGCCTTTTTCTTTCTTTACAGATGCAATACGCGCGCCTTGATCTCTTTGGTCTTGCCGAGATTCCAGAAATTTTCGCCCAAATAGCCGCAGGTACGGCGGGTGACGTTCATCTTGCGATGATCTTTATTGTGGCAGTTGGGGCATTCCCACTCATTGTCGTCATTGATGATGATCTCGCCGTCCCAGCCGCAGACATGGCAGTAATCGCTCTTCGTATTGAATTCGGCGTACTGGATGTTGTCGTAGATGAACTTGACGACCTCTTCCATCGCCTCGAGGTTGTTCTGCATGTTCGGGATCTCGACATAGGAGATGCAGCCGCCCGAAGAGATCTTCTGGAACTGCGCTTCGAAGGAGAATTTTGAGAAGGCGTCAATGTGCTCGCGCACGTCCACATGATAAGAGTTTGTGTAATAGCCCTTATCTGTCACGTCTTCGATGGTGCCGAAGCGCTCTTTATCGATGCGGGCAAAGCGGTAGCACAGCGACTCTGCCGGCGTGCCGTACAGCGCAAAGCCGAGGCCGGTCTCCTTCTTCCAGCGGTCAGTCGCGTCGCGCATATGCTGCATGACGCGCACGGCAAATTCCTCCCCTTTCGGATCCGTCTGCGAGACGCCCGTCATCAGTTTGGTCACCTCGTAGAGGCCGATGTAGCCGAGCGAGAGGGTCGAATAGCCGTTTTTGAGCAGCGGATCGATGACTTCGCCCTTATCGAGGCGAGCGATGGCGCCGTACTGCCAGTGGATGGGCGAGACGTCGCTCTTCGTGCCCAGCAGCGCGCGGTGGCGGCACATGAGCGCCTCGCGGCACAGATCCAGGCGCTCGTCGAACAGCTGCCAAAACTTTCCTTCGTCGCCCTTGGCCAAAATGCCGATCTGCGGCAGGTTGATGGAGACGACGCCCTGATTGAAGCGGCCCTCGAATTTATAGTTCCCGTTCTCATCCTTCCACGGGGAAAGGAAGGAGCGGCAGCCCATCGGGCTGAAGACGTTCCCCTCGTAGATCTCGCGCATCTTTTTGGCGGAGATGTAATCGGGATACAGGCGCTTGGAAGAGCACTTGACCGCAAGCTCTGTGACATAATCGTACTTGCCGCCCTTGAGACAGTTGATCTCGTCGAGCACGTACACGAGCTTGGGGAAAGCGGGGGTGATATACACTCCCTTTTCGTTTTTGATGCCCTCGTAACGCTGGCGCAGGATCTCCGTGACGATCATCGCGTTCTCTTCGAGGTACTCGTCATCCTTGTCGAGATACAGGAAGAGGGTCACGAACGGGGACTGCCCGTTTGTGGTCATCAGCGTATTGATCTGGTACTGAATGGTCTGCACGCCGCTCTTGAGTTCGTCCTTGATGCGGTCGGCGACCAACTTTTCCACCTCCGCGTCGGTCAGCTCGGGGCAGGTCTCGCGGAAATGCCGCTCAAACTTGATGCGGCTCTTGCGCAGGTATTTGCCGAGATGGCGCATATCCACCGATTGGCCGCCGTACTGCGAGCAGGCGACCGCCGCTATGATCTGTGTGACCACGGTGCAGGCGACCTGAAAGCTCTTCGGGCTTTCGATCAGCTTGCCGTTCATCACGGTGCCGTTGTCCAGCATATCCGCGATGTTGATGAGGCAGCAGTTAAAGATGGGCTGCACAAAATAATCGGCGTCGTGGAAATGCAGGATGCCCTCGTCGTGCGCCTTGGAGATCTTTTCGGGCAGCAGGATGCGGCGGGTCAGATCCTTGGACACCTCGCCCGCGATGAGGTCGCGCTGCGTCGCCGCGGCGAGCGCGTTTTTATTGGAGTTCTCCTCCATGACGTCCTTGTTGGAATTGCTGATCAGGCTGAGGATGGCCTCGTCCGTCGTATTCGCCTTGCGCACCAAAGCGCGGTTATAGCGGTAGATGATGTATGTTTTGGCGAGCGCGTAGTGCCCCTGTTCCATCAGCTTTTCTTCGATGATGTCCTGGATATCCTCCACGAGCATGCGCTTCTTCTTTTTTCCCTCGATAAAGGAGAGGATCTCCTCGATCTCCGTCCCCGAAGCGCGCTCCTTGGCCTCCATCTCCGCGTTTGCCTTGCCGATCGCGATGGCGATCTTTGCGCGGTCGTAATCGACGACCGTTCCGTCTCTTTTGATGACCTGCATCGTATTTCCCTCGATAAATTTTTCGTATGTTACTATTATAGCACGTTTGGAAAAAAATACTGTCGCTTTTGCAACAGTCACAAGGGAAACACAATATATTGTGGATAAAAAATAAAAACGCCGCACTTTGGCACAACCAGTGCGGCGCCGGGGAGGCCCGGTATTACTTGATCACGCCGAAAGGGCGCGGGCGCGCCGCTTCGGCGCGGACCGTGACGACATAGCTCCCCTCCCGCGCAATGTGCACTTCGACGGGTGCGGCGAGATCAAAATAATCTGAAAGCACGCGTTCAAGATCTCGCGCGAGCATCTGTTCGCAATCGGGCGGAAGAGGCGCTCCCTCCCGCTCTAAAATATTTTTTGCGCGCACGGCGTTGTCTGTCAGTCTGCGCATATTTCCCCCTCCTTTCGCTTCGCAAAGATGAAATGTTTGAAAAATTTTTCAAATTTCGTTTTTTCCTCTCTCGGATGTGCTATACTAAAAAAAATGATGCGCACGGAGGAAAAATGCTGGATCCCATACAAAGGAGCAGCGGGCAGCGGGCGGTGCGCCTCGTACTCCTGTTCTTTTTTATATCGTTTGCCGGATGGTGCGGAGAAACGGTCTATTTCGGTATCCGCTACGGCGTACTCGCCGACCGGGGATTTTTGACCTCTCCGCTCTGCCCCATTTACGGTTTCTGCCTGCTCGGCATGGCGGTCGGGCCGGGGGCTCCGCAAACCGGGCTGCTGCAGCCGCTCTTTATTCGGGCAAAGGGCTCCCGATTCCCGAAAGCCGCCGCCGCGGGCGTTTACCTGCTGTATTTTATGATCGCCGCGCTCCTGCCGACGGCCGTTGAATTTGTAACGGCCGCCTACTTTGACCGTGCCCTCGGCATCCGCCTGTGGGATTACAGCTATAAACGATTTGACTTGTTCGGCTACGTCAGTCTCGACCAGGCGATCCTATGGGGGCTGCTCATTACGCTGGCCATGCAATTCGTATGGCCCTGGCTCTGGCAGAGCTCCGCACGTATCCCCGCGCACGCGGCACGCATCGCCGCCCTCCTGCTCCTCGCCTGGACGGCATGCGATCTCCTCTTCAATGCGCTCTGGCTCGCCGTAACGGGCAGGCAGCTGCTGCTCTTCCGATCATAAACTCTTTTTCAGGCTGCGCCGAATGCTGCCGAAAAACCCGTCGTACTTATTGGTGACATTGTACAGCTTGCGCGTACCGTTGACGATGTTGCCCGCCAGCATGCGGAAAGCCTTTTGGGCATCGCCGCTGCCGCCCCGTTCCCCCAAAAAGACGCCGTCCTCCTGCGGAATGATGCCGAGCAGGGGCAGGTTGAGCGCCTCGGAGATCTCGTTCGGAGAGAGGATCTCCCCGTCGACGACCAGATCTCCTCGCACCATGTTGATGACGAGATCGACGCTGCGCATGCGGTAGCTCTGCAGCACGGAGATGACTTTATCCGCATCGCGGAGGGATGAGATGTGCGGCGTCGTGACGACGATCGCTTCCTCTGCGGCCGCAGCGGCGCGGTGAAAGCCGCTGTCGATCCCGGCCGGCGAATCGATGAGGATGTAATCGAACCGCGGTGCGAGATTGTCCAAAATCAGCCGGACCGTCTGCGGAGATATGTATTTGTTCGGGTCGGTATGGTTGGATGCGAGGACGAACAGATTCGGATATTCCGGATGCTGCACGAGTGCCTGTTTGGGGCGGCAGCGCCCCTCGATCGCGTCCACGATATCGTAGACGATCCTATTTTCTACACCGCAGACAACGTCGATGTTATTCAGCCCGAAATCGGTATCCGCCAGCACGACGCGCTCCCCCATCACGGAGAGCCGCATGCCGAGGTTGGCGGCGACAGTCGTCTTGCCCACGCCGCCCTTGCCCGATGTGATCACAATTTTGCGCGCCACGTCTATGCCCTCGAATGGTTTTTATTACTCTACCATTGTAATGCCTGTGCGCGTGCATTTCCTGTCTTTTTGCGGCGAAGAAACAGGAAGTTTGCAAAAAACGAAACGCCGCGACGGATGCGAATATGCGCATACGTCAAAAGCGGGCGCCCTATGGGGCGCCCGCCTGCTTATAAATGTGATCGATACAGCCAAAAGCCGCAACTTAGACGGTATACTTTTCTTCTTCGGCGGGAGCGCTGTCCAGCTCCGCCTTCTTCGCTTCGTATCCCTTTTTGCCGAGCAGCGCATACGTCGCCTGCTTGCCCGCCTCGACGCCCGGCTGATTGTAGGTATCGATGTTGAACATCGCACCCGCATAGGCCGTCTGCATCTCAAAGAGGAACATCAGCTGCCCGAGCGTAAATTCGTTGACCTCCGGCAACCAGATGGTATAGTTCATGCGGCCCGCTTTGGCGAGGGCATACGCCGTGGCCTTGTTTTCCGCGGCGATCAGCTCGTTCATCGTGTGCCCGCCGAGGAACGCGACGTCGGGGATATCTTCACAGCCGTGCGGAATGGAGAATTCGTTGCGGTAGTTGCCGACGGAGAGGAAGGTGACGACCTTATCGTAAGGGCCTTCCGTATACAGCTGCACCTGCGAATGCTGATCGGTCACGCCCAAAGATTTGACGGGCGTCTGGCCGACGTTGCAGGGCTTGCCGTCCAAGGTGACGTTTTTGCCGAGGCTCTCCGCCCACAGCTGGCAGTACCAGTCCGCCATCAGTTTCAGACTGTCTGCATACGGCATCATGACGCCGACATTCTTGCCGCGGCGCATCGCCGCGACCTGCAAGGCCGCGCAGGCAAGCGCGGGATTCTTTGCGATAGAGGGACGGCTGCAAAGGCCGTCCATATACGCGGCCCCCGCAAGCATCAGCTTGATATCCAGCCCGAGCACGGCCGCAGGGAGCAGCCCCACGGGGCAGAGCTCGGAAAATCTGCCGCCCACTCCGTCGGGAATGTAAAAGGTCTTATAACCGTGCTGCTTTGCAAGTTTGATCAAATTGCCCTTGGCATGATCGGTCGTCGCGATGATGTGTTCGCTCGCCTTGTCTCCCAGCGCTTTATTCAGAATGTCGCTGATGATGAGGTACTGCGCCATCGTCTCGCTGGTCGCACCCGATTTGGTGATGACGTTAAAGCAGGTTTTTTCCGGCTCGATGACGTCCAGCAGGGCCTTCATGCGCTCGGGATCGACGTTATCTTCCACATAGAACTTGGGGCCGCGGCGCTTGGAAGGCGCAAGGTCATTGTAGTGCAGGTGGCACAGCGCATTGAATACGGCGATGGGGCCGAGCGCGCTGCCGCCGATGCCGAGCACGACAAAATACTTATACTTGCGGCGCACCTCTTTGGCCGTCGCGATGATATCGTCTACGATCTCTTTCTGATTATACGGAAGCTCTGTCCAGCCCATCATGCCCTTGCCGCGATTTTCCTTGACGTACGAGAAAGCATTGGCAGCCTCCCCTTTCATCGCGTTCAGGTCCGCATCCTTCAAGCCGTCTTCACCGATGAACTTTTTCATCATGTAATTGTAGTTGACGGTCAGGCGCATGCTGTTGCGCCACTCTTTGCTTCTAGTGTTCATAAAAACCTCCGTTTCCTTGACCGAAGTGCGGCGCAAGCGCCGCACTTTTTTCTACCTTTTTTTACCGCCTCTTATTGTAATGCAAAAGGGCGGCGCTGTCAAACAATTCAGACGAATCTTTTGTAAAAAAATTGTATCAAAACCCTCTGAAAGGCCCGCAAA
>ERZ1643247.1500-NODE-1500-length-21227-cov-10.536038_pt1 | contig 21227 bp, 17 predicted proteins | sample MGYA00579264_ERZ1643247 | MGnify/ENA primary metagenome ERZ1643247 (study PRJEB29033, sample SAMEA4952262) | chicken gut metagenome | biome: Broiler Chicken; feature: Gastrointestinal Tract; material: Caecum | place: Ireland | collected 2018 | study: Broiler... | reverse complement strand
CCTTCACCTTCCACTTCGTCCGCTACGAGGACGCGCCGCCCGCCGCCCAGGAGAAGGCCATCGAGGCCGCCAAGGCGATGCAGGACGAGGCCGACTAACCCAATATGCACAAGGGCCGGGCTGTTTTCAGCCCGGCCCTTGCTTTCCCGGCGGCGGCCGGCGTGTCCTCGGGGGCCCATTCAATGGGGCCCCCACACAAGCCCAGCACAGCGGGTTGTGTGGGGAGAGGAGGAGCAAGGAAGCGTGTTTCATTTCCACCCGTCGGCGGAAATGAAACAAAGCGGACTTTGCGACGACGATGGGGCGGCGCTTCGCGCCGTACAAGCGTTTTGCCCGCAGGGCAAAACCTTGGCGCAGGCGGAATTCACTTCCGCCGAGCATGTCAAATCCCGCCTGGAGGGCTCCCGGCGCGGCCCGCCGCGCCGGGAACTGGACGCGCCGCCCGCCGCCCAGGAGAAGGCCATCGGGTATACGGGGCCCCCAACCGAGCCCAGCAAAGCGGGTCGGTTGGGGAGCGGAGGAGTAAGGGAGCGATTGAGGAATGGCCGCCAGGCCGTTCCGAAAACAGCGGACTTTGCGACGACGCGGCGGTGCAGGACGAGGCCGACTAACCCAATATGCACACGGGCCGGGCTGTTTTCAGCCCGGCCCGGGCTTTCCCTTAATCGAAGGAATACGTCTCCTGTACCCTCAGCATATTCCGGAACTCCGCTGCGGCGTGTTCCAAGTGGAAGATGGCCAGATGGTACCCCGTCTTTTCGTTGTAGATCTCCCGCATGGCCGGCATGGCGTCCAACGCCAGCTGGGCGACGGCGTCGTCCGTCTCAAAGACGGCATCCCCGTAATACCGCAGGAACTCCTTCCCCACCACCGCGCAGAGCTCTACGTGGGGGTTCTCCCGTATCTGCCGGTAGACAGCCTTGAAGTCTCCCACGCCGAAGTACAGCCGGCCGCCATCCAGCAGATGGAAGCCGATGGGCCGGCATTTGGGCCTGTCCCCTTCCACCGTGGTCAGATAAAAGGTGCCCGCCCGGGTCAGAAATGCGTTGACCTGTTCCAAGGGATTCATGTTTTGCTTGCTCCTTTCCTGATGGCCTGATATAATAGTTCAAAAAACTATCGTACGATGATTATACTACTGATCTCTGCGGATACAAGTACGATCCTGAACCATACCAGGTATCTCGGAGCATACCGAGAGGAGCGGACAGATGGAACAAGACCTGTTTGGCGTATGCCCCTTTGCTACCGCCCAGCGACTGATCCAGGGGAAGTGGGCCATCCTGATTCTCCACCACCTCAGCGGCGGCCCTCTGCGCTTCAACGAACTCCAGCGGCGGATGCCAAAGATGACCCACGCCACCCTGTCGGCCCAGCTGAAACAGCTGGAGGCGGAGGGACTGATCCTCCGCACAGAGTACCCCCAGATCCCGCCAAAGGTGGAGTACACCCTCAGCGGGATGGGGGAGAAGTTTTCCCCGGTGCTGGACAGCATCCAGACCTGGGGCACAGAGTATATCCGTTATCTGAAGGAACAGGAAGAAAACAGCGCCGATGGATAATCCATCGGCGCTGTTCTGTGGTCTATGGGCGGACGGGTTACTGCGCACCATGCTCCTTGGCCGCGCGGACGAAGTCCCGGAAGAGGGGGTGGGCCCGGTTGGGCCTGCTCTTGAACTCCGGGTGGAACTGGACGCCCACGAACCAGGGGTGCTCCGGCAGATCCACAATCTCCACCAGCCGGCCGTCGGGGGACAGGCCCGCCAGCCGGAGCCCCTTTTCCTCCAGGATCTCCCGGTACTGGTTGTTGAACTCGTAGCGGTGGCGGTGGCGCTCGGAGATCTCCGGCCCGCCGTAGGCGGCGGCCACCGGGCCCTCGGCCTCGGTGATGCGGCAGGGATAGGCCCCCAGGCGCATGGTGCCCCCCTTGGCGGTGACATCCCGCTGGTCGGGCATCAGGTCGATCACCGGATAGGGGGTGTCGGCCAGCTCGCTGGAGTGGGCGCCGGCCAGCCCCGCCCCGTGGCGGGCGAACTCCACCACCGCCATCTGCATGCCCAGGCAGACGCCGAAGAAGGGCACCCGGTTCTCCCGGGCCCAGCGGATGGCGGAGATCATGCCCTCCACCCCCCGGCCGCCGAAGCCGCCGGGGACGATCACGCCGCCGCAGCCGGACAGGATCTCCCCGGCGTTGTCGTCGGTGAGCTGCTCCGAGTCCACCCAGCGGATGTCCACCTGCACCCGGTTGGCGATGCCGCCGTGGGTCAGGGCCTCCACCACCGACAGGTAGGCGTCGTGGAGCCCCACGTACTTGCCCACCAGGGCGATCTCCACCCGCCCCTCCGGGTGCTTGGCCCGGTGAACCATGGTGGCCCACTCCGTCAGGTCGGGGGCGTGGCAGATCAGCCCCAGCCGCCGCACCACCGCGTCGGCCAGGCCCGCCTTCTCCAGCAGGAGGGGCACCTCATAGAGGATGGAGGCGGTGAGATTGGGGATGGCGCACTCCCGGGGGATGTTGCAGAACAGGGAAATCTTGTCCAGGATCTCGCCGGGCACGGGGGCGTCGGAGCGGCAGAGGATCACGTCGGGCTGGATGCCCAGGCTCAAAAGCTCCTTGGCTGAGTGCTGGGTGGGCTTGCTCTTCAGCTCCCCGGAGCCGGGGATGGCCACGATGAGGGACACGTGGACGAACATGACGTTGTGGCGGCCCCGCTCGGCGGCCACCTGGCGGATGGCCTCCAGGAAGGGCTGGGACTCGATGTCGCCCACGGTGCCGCCGATCTCCACAATGGCTACGTCGGTGTCCTCGGTATCCAGCTGGTAGATGTTCCGCTTGATCTCGCCCGTGATGTGGGGGATGATCTGCACCGTGCCCCCCAGGTAGTCCCCCGCCCGCTCCCGGTTGAGCACGTTCCAGTACACCCGGCCGGAGGACACGGAGGAGTGGACGGTGAGATTCTCGTCAATGAACCGCTCGTAGTGGCCCAGATCCAGGTCGGTCTCCGCCCCGTCGTCGGTGACGAACACCTCCCCGTGCTGATAGGGGCTCATGGTGCCCGGATCCACGTTCAGATAGGGATCCAGCTTCTGCACCTTCACCCGCAGCCCCCGCTGCTTGAGCAGGCGGCCCAGGGACGCCGCCGCGATGCCCTTGCCCAGGCCGGACACCACGCCGCCGGTGACGAAAATAAACTTTGCCATACGGATACCTCCCATTTTCGGACGCCCTTGTCCCGGAGCCCCCTTGCCCCGTTTCCTAAAATCAAATCCGATTTATTGTACCCCTCTGTCCCCGCCCCGTCAAGGCATTTTGCAAGCAGTACGCTCAATTCCTGCATATTGCACAAAAGGCCCGTCCGCAGACGCGGACGGGCCTTTGGGTCACTTGTGGTAGAGCTTGTTGGTCTCATACTGGGGCTCGCAGGTGAGGCGGAGCCCCAGGCGGCTGTAGGTGCCGGTATCCGCCGGGGAGAGGATCACGGTGGAGTGGGCCTCACACCCCCGCAGGGTGGAGAGCTGCTCCAGGGCCCGGCGTGCCAGGGGGTTGGTGGTGGCGGAGATGGCCAGGGCGATGAGAATCTCGTCGGAGTGGAGCCGGGGGTTGACGGAGCCCAGGTGGTTGACCTTCACGGCCTGGATGGGCTCAATGGCCTCCCGGGAGATGAGATGGTGCTCATGGTCAATGCCCGCCAGGCGCTTGAGGGCGTTGAGCAGGGTGGAGGAGGAGGCGCCCATGAGATCGGTGGTCTTGCCGGTGACCACCTCCCCGTCGGGCAGCTCGATGGCCCCGGCGGGCTTGCCGGTGGCCTCGGCCACTTGGGCGGCGGCGGCCACCACCGGGCGGATGGACACGTCCACGTGGGCCTGCTGCATCACCAGCTCCAGCTTGTTCACCAGCTCGTCCCCGGCGGCGCCCATGCGGCGGTCGCACAGGGCGGTGTAGTACCGGCGGACGATCTCCTGCCGGGCGGCGGCGCACACCGCCTCGTCGTCCACGATGCAGTTGCCCGCCATGTTCACCCCCATGTCGGTGGGGGACTTGTAGGGGCACTCCCCCATGATCTTCTCAAACATGGCGGAGAGCACCGGGAAGATCTCCACGTCCCGGTTGTAGTTCACCGTGGTCTCCCCATAGGCGGCCAGGTGGAAGGGGTCGATCATGTTCACGTCCCCCAGATCGGCGGTGGCGGCCTCGTAGGCCAGGTTCACCGGGTGCTGGAGGGGCAGGTTCCAGATGGGGAAGGTCTCAAACTTGGCGTAGCCCGCCTTCACCCCCCGCTTGTACTCGTGGTAGAGCTGGGACAGGCAGACGGCCATCTTGCCGCTGCCCGGGCCGGGGGCGGTGACCACCACCAGGGGGCGGCTGGTCTCGATATAGTCGTTTTTGCCGTAGCCCTCGTCGCTGACGATGAGGCTTGTATTGTGGGGATAGCCGGCGATGGGGTAGTGGCGGCAGGTTTTGACCCCCAGGCTCTCCATCCGGCGCTGGAAGGCGTCGGCGGCGGGCTGGCCGGCGTACTGGGTGACCACCACGCCGCCCACCAGCAGGCCCTCCCCCCGGAAGGCGTCGATCAGGCGGAGCACATCCACATCGTAGGTGATGCCCAGGTCGCCCCGGATCTTGTTTTTTTCGATGTCGCTGGCACAGATGGCGATGACGATCTCCACCGAGTCCCGCAGCTCCTTGAGCATGCGGATCTTGCTGTCCGGCTCGAACCCGGGCAGCACCCGGGAGGCGTGGTAGTCGTCAAAGAGCTTGCCGCCGAATTCCAGATAGAGCTTGTTGCCGAACTGGCCGATGCGCTCCCGGATATGGGCGGACTGGAGCTCCAGGTATTTCTGATTGTCAAAGCCGATCCTGTCCATGCTTTCCTTCCTCTCCTGTCACAAATTCACTCAACGGATATTTTAGCACATTCTTGCCCGCCCTCAAAGGCTTTTTTCCCATTTTGGCAAATTTCACGGCTTCCCTTGACAGAGATGTCCTACAGGTGTAGGATCTCCTTATAGATGCGACAACTGTAGGAGGGGTTCTCATGAAGCTGAGCGACAAGGAGTGGCGGGTGCTGGACGCCCTGTGGGCCGCCGGGGACGACGGGCTGTCCCTGGGGGCGGCGGTGGACGCCCTGCGGCCGTCCACCGGCTGGAGCCGCAGCACCGTGCTCACCTACCTCACCCGTATGGAGGCCAAGGGCCTGGTCACCATCGACAAAGGCGCCTCCCCCCACCGCTACCGCCCGGCGGTGCGCCGGGAGGACTGGGCCGCCGCCGAGCGGCAGGGCCTGCTGGATCGGGTGTATCAGGGCTCGGCGGGCAAGCTGGTGGCCGCCTTTGTGCGGGATGGCGCCCTCACCGCCCAGGAGCGGGAGGAGCTGCGCCGTCTGCTGGACGAGATGGAGGTGTGAGGCGTGGACAACCTCTGGTCGTTTCTCTATCAAACCCTGGCCGTGTCGGTGGCGGCGGCGGTGCTGCTGATTGCCAAGCGGCTCTTTCTGGACAAGCTCTCCCCCCGGTGGCAGTATGGGGTGTGGGCCATCCTGGCCCTGCGGGCCCTGGTGCCCGCCGGCCTGCTGGGCCGCACCCTGGTGCCCGGCGGACAGGTGGTTCTGGAGGCGGCCCGGATGGCCGCGGAGGGGCGCCTCTCCTCCGCCCTCACCGACCTTTACACCCCGGCGGCGGTGACGGCCCCGGTGCCCCTCTTTCCCCACGGCCTGCCCGCGCCGGGGAGCGTCACCGATGTGCTTTTTTATCTCTACGCCGCCGGGGTGCTTCTGCTGGCCCTGTGGTTTTTCCTGTCCTATCTCCGCCTGCGCGCCGCCCTCCGGCGGGGCGCGGCCCCCGCGCCGGAGACACTGGGGCAGGTGGAGGGGGTGGCGGCCCGGTACGGGCTGAAGGCCCCCCGGCGGGTGGTGGTGCTGCCCGGGCTGGAGAGCGCCTTCGTCTGCGGCCCTCTGGCTCCGGTGCTGGTGCTCCCCGACCGGGCGGTGGACGACAAGGTGCTCCTCCACGAGCTGCTCCACCTGAAATACGGCGATGTGTGGGCCGGGGTGGGGGTGTGCGCCCTCCGGTGCCTCCACTGGTGCAACCCCCTGGTGTGGTACTGCTGTGACCGAATACAGAACGACTGTGAATCCCTGTGCGACCAGCGGGTGCTGGAGCGGCTGGAGGGGGAGGAACGGCGGGCCTACGGCGTGATCCTCCTGTCCATGGCCGACGACCGGCACGCCCGCGCCCCCGGCACCTCCTCCATGGCCAACGGCGGGCAGAACATCAAGCGGCGCATCGCCGCCATCGCCCGGTTCAAGCGCTACCCCTCCGGCATGGCCCTGGCCTCCGTGGGGGTGGCGGCTGTGCTGGCCGTCACCTGCCTGGGGGGCGTCAGCGGCGCGGTGGAGGTGCCCGGCGGAACCGACCGGGGCGCTCTTGCCCTGGCCCGGGCCCAGCTCAACCGCCCCACCACCGTGGCCGGGGCCCTGGACACCTACGCCAAGGCCATTCTGTGCGGCAGCCCGGTCTACCTCTCCATGGTGCTGCCGGAGGGGGCGCGGGAGGATGCCTGGCAGGCCGGACTGGCCCCCCACGATGAGGCAGAGCTGGAGGATGCGCTGGACGCGTCTCTCTTCAACGACCTGGGCTACACCTGGCGCCGCCCCGCCTGGCAGGCAGAGTGGTCGGTAATGAACCTGCTGCCCGACGGGGCGGGGGGCTATACCGGGACGCTGTTCTTCTCCCCCCTGTCGGAGGACGACACCTATGGCATCGTGTACCAGCAGGTGGCGGTACAGCCCGACGGGGACTTCTGGACGGTGGAGCCGCTGGGAGAGCTGACCGTATGGCCGGATCCCAACCAGGAGGGAATCTGGCTCTGCCCCAGCTCGGAGGCGCCCTATACCACCTATGTGACGGAGACCGCAAACCTCCGGCTCGAGGTGGACGTCCAGTGCCGCCTGGGGGTGGACAGCACCGTATCCCCAACCACTTCCGGCTTGTTCTCCTGGGCTGCCTCCAACACGCTGGATCCTGTGCCCCGGCCCCACACCGGCTTTACCTGGATGCGGGACGGGTACGGCCTGCGGCTGCGCTCCGTTGACACCGGGGAGTCCTTCGCCCTGGATGTGAGCATCGCCCCCATGGACGCGGACAGTGACCCCGCCCAAGCTCTGGCCGAGGGCTATCGTGTCACCCTGGAGCCCGGCGGCCTGGATGATGACCCAGTCAAGTTCAGCACAGGAACGTATCACGGAGAGAAGCTCAGCCTGACCGCCATGCCCGCCGCCCTGGCGGTCTCCTTCAACGACGGCGGCCAGGTCTATACCTGCACAGCCTACCCTGCGGAGGTGACGCCGTGAACAACCAAAATATCCGCCATGCCCTGAGCAAGATCGCCTGGGCCTATCTGCTCATCCTGCTGAATTTCCGCATCAACGACCTGGATCTGCTGCCCAACTGGGCGGGCTATCTGCTGATTTTCCTCGCCATCGGGCAGCTCTCCGGGGAGCTGCGGAACCTGCCCCTGCTCAAGCCCTTCTGCATCCTGCTGGGGATTGCGGCCGGGGTGGACTGGCTGGCCCTCCCCCTCTCCGGCGCCGAGCTCACCGGGCGGTTCTTCCTGCTCTCCGCCCTGGTCGCCTGCGTGGCACTCTACTTCCACTTCCAGCTGCTCACCGACCTGGCCCTGCTGGCCGACGGGCCGGGGAATGCCCCGGTGCTGGCCCGCCGCCTGCGGGTGTGCCGCAACATTGACGCGGTGCTGCAGATTGCGGTCACCCTGCTGTCCATTCTCCCCCTGCCGGCGGAGGAGGCATGGGTGCAGCTGCCGGCCGTCCTGCTGCTCCTGTTCTGGCTGGGGGCGCGGGTGGTGATCGCCGTCAGCCTCTTTGTCCTGCGGGGCTTCTTCCCCCCGGAGGGGGCGGAGGACGCGTGAGGCCGCATGGGGGCGGCGAGATTCCCCTTGACAACCGGCGGGATCCTGGTTATGATAGATTCAGCAATTCTTTTTCCTATCCAAATGCAAAAAATGCAGAATAGGGACAGAAAATAGAATGCACTGATGTGATATATTATTTGGGCGCTTTTATATCACGGAGCAAGTAGCGCAACCGGTCTATTGAGGATGGCAGCACATGGCTGCCGTCCGGCAATAGGCCGGTTTTTGCTATGCAAAAGCACAGCGAAACCGGCCATGTGCCGCTTTCGGCGGCACGGCCATGAAATCAAAAGCGCGTGGGCCGGGACGGCCCACATGCGCAAAAACTTCATGCGCTCCGGCTTTTGCCTGTGTTCCTGGTGCGCCCCAAGCGCATGAAGTTTTATCTCCTGCCCGATGAGGGCCCGCGCGGCGGGCGGGCAGAAAAGGGAGGCTGCAATGAACGAGGTTCTGCGCCAGGAGAAAAAATATGCCATCAACCTTTCGGACGGCGCGGTTCTGCGCAGGCGCCTGGGGGCCGTCATGCACGGGGACGCCCACAACGGGCCCCAGGGCTATACGATCCGCTCCCTGTACTTCGACACGCCGGATGACCAGGATTTTCACGACAAGCTGGACGGACTGGAGCTGCGGCGGAAGCTCCGGCTGCGCACCTACAGCCCCCGGTCGGACTTCGCCATGCTGGAAATGAAGCAGAAGGAGGGGCCGTATCAGCGCAAGCGGTCTCTGCGCCTGGGGCGGGAGGAGGCGCAGCGGCTCTGCCTGGGGGACTACCGGCCCCTGCTGGCCCACGACGACCCCTTTGCAGCGGAGTGCTACGGCCTGATGCACTGCCGGTGCTACCAGCCCCGGGCGGTGGTGGAATACCACCGGCAGGCGTACGTGGCCCGGGAGAACCACATCCGCATCACGCTGGACAGCCGGATCACCGCCACGGAATCTAGCTTCAGCCTGTTTTCCGGGCAGCTGCCCATGTATCCCGTCCTGGATCCCTTTCATATGGTATTGGAGGTCAAGTACAACGGCTTCCTGCTCAGTTACATCAAAGACCTGCTCAATCTCGTGGAGCGCTCCGAACTTTCGGTCAGCAAATACTGCCTGGCCCGCAGCGTCTCCCTGAGCATGCAGGGCTAGCCGGGGCTCGTTTGAGACATGTCACCGTGCCCCATCGACGGGCCTTTTGCCCCCTGGACGGCGCAATTTTGAATTGCAAATCCGCCGGGATTCCCGCGAAAAAATTGCCTGCCCGCGGCCCAAAATCCCTCGCCGCCGGGCACATCGCCCAGTTTCAAACAAGCCCTAAGGGGAAAAGGAGAAGAGCAAAGCATGAGAGAGTATCTGTTTCAGCTGCTGGAGAGCGGCGGGGGCGAACTGACCGGGGAGGTCATCCTGCTCCGGCTGGCGGTGTCCGCGGTGATTGCGGGCTTTCTGTTCCTGTCCTACCGCCTGAGCCACAGCGGCAGCATCTACAGCGCCAAATTCAACGTGTCCCTGGTGGCCCTGACGGTGATTACCACCACGGTCATGATCGTCATCGGCAACAACCTGGCTCTGTCCCTCGGCATGGTGGGCGCGCTGTCCATCGTCCGCTTCCGCACGGCCATCAAGGACTCCCGGGATACCATCTACATCTTTTGGGCCATCGTGGTGGGCATCTGCTGCGGCGCGGGGGACTACCTGGTGGCCGCGGCGGGCAGCGCCGTGGTGTTCCTGCTCCTGCTCCTCTTCGGCCGTATCCGGACGGACAACCGGGCCCTGCTGATCCTGCGCACCGCCCGGGTAAACGAGTCCCGGGTGGAGTCGCTGTTCTTCCAGTATTACAACCGGAAGGCGGTTCTGCGGGCCAAGAACACCACGGACGAGAGCACGGAGTACATCTATGAGCTCAACGGGAAATACCTGCGCAAGCCGGCCGGGGAAAAGGCGGCGGGCCGGAGCATCACCGACGCCGTCTACGAGATCGGCGGCATCGAATATTTCAACATTGTGATGCAGAACGACGAGATCAGCGGCTGACGGGCCGGACGGCGGAAGGGGGCTGAAACGGGTGAAATACAAGGTGTTCGGCATAGCCATGGCGGTGCTGATGCTCGTCTGCGCGCTGGCGGCCACCGCCGCCGAGGCCAAGGAGGGCCCCTACCGGGTTCACCAGCACCTGACCGCCCGCCAGCCCGATGCCGGCTGTGACTGCGGCGGCACGGAGCTGTGCACCCACCTGCCCCTGGTCATCATCGACACCGGCGGGGAGGAGATTCCGGGGATACCGCTGGGGGAAGACGGAGTGCCTTTGGGGCAGAATGACACAAAGTACGAATATACGGATGTAAGTCTGGCAGAAGACGGGAGTAAAACCATCTTCTGTCAGGTTACTGTAATCGATAATACAGAGCGCAACAACCACCCCAGTGACGGAGCCACTGTTGAAAGCGCCGCCCAGATCCGCATCCGTGGGAATACCTCCAGGATGTTTGATAAGAAGGGATACCTGCTTCGGACAACCAAGGACGATGGGATTACCAACCGGGATGTGGAAATGCTCGGAATGGATGCCCATCACGAATGGGCACTCCACGGTCCTTATCTGGACAAGACGCTGATTCGCAACTACATGTGGTACAATATCGCCGGGGAGATCATGGACTACGCCCCCAACGCGCGGTTCTGCGAGGTCATCATCAATGGGGAATACCAAGGACTGTACTTGATGGTAGAGACCATTACCAGCGGAGAGGGAGCCCGCCTAGACTTGACGGAGCCAGAGAGCGACTACCAGACGGAGATCAGCTATGTCGTTCGTCTGGACCGCGGCAGCAGTACAGAGATCAAAAATATCGAAACATTTACTCAATACGCTCTGCGCAATCTGCAGATCATTGATATCGTGTACCCCGGTCTGGGCAATTTAACCAGAGAACGGGTGGAGTGGATCGAACAGGATCTCTCTGACTTTGAGAAAAGCCTGTATTCCTACGACTATAATACCGAGCCGTATGCATGGTGGAATGATGCAGATGTGGACTCTTTTGCGGAATATTTTATCATCAACGAGTTCACCTGCAATTACGATGTGGGCGCTCGGTCCACCTATCTCTACAAGGATATCCGCGGCAAATACAAGATGTGTATCTGGGACATGAACTCTTGCTGCAACAACTTCCATGATTCCCAGATTATGCCCCAGCACTTCCAGATGCAGAATATCACCTGGTTCTATATGATGATGAAAGATGAAAATTTTGTGGAACGGATTATCGAGCGTTACTGGGAGCTTCGGGAGACCTTTCTGAGTGAGGAATACCTGTCACAGTATATTGATCAGACAATAGAATATCTTGGCCCAGCGATTGGCCGCAACTTCGAGGTATGGGGCTATTCCTTTGAGGAATACCGTCCCCTTGCCCCGGACAGCCGCAACCCGGATGACTATGCAGATGCGGTTGACCAGCTGAAGGACTTTTGCAGGGACCGCGGATACTGGATGGATGAAAATATTGATACCCTGCTCCAATTCTGCCATCCGTCCAAAAACAAGCGTTTTAATCACTAAACAGGTTTGCTGGGAGGGGCGCGATGAAAAAATTTATTTTGGCGGTCTCTATTGCGGTCGTGATCCTCTTTGCCGGCTATTATGCATACTACCACATGGGCGTCTATGTCAATGTCCACTCCGACGCGCCGGTGACCACTTTCATGAAGACCGACGAGGATACCATTTACATGGAGCGGGATGGGGTGTATGAGCCCTTTGAAATTCGGGGAGTCAACATGGGCGTGGGTATCCCTGGAAAGTGGGCCACCGACTACGCCATCGACAAGGAGACCTACCTCCGCTGGTTCCAATGGATTCAGGAGTTGGGCGCCAACACCATCCGGGTCTATACCATCCTGCACGATGATTTCTACAATGCCTTCTATGAGTATAATTCCGCCCGGGAGGAGGCAGGGCTGGAGCCGCTGTGGCTCATCCATGGGGTATGGGTGAACGACTATGTGCAGAACTCCCACCGGGACGCCTACGACGACGATTTTCTTCAGGCTCTGCTGGACGACAGCAAAACACTGGTGGACATCCTCCACGGAAACCGGAGCCTTTCCCTGGGCCGCGGACTGGGTTCCGGCAGCTACCGCAAGGATGTGTCCCGATGGGTGATCGGCTATATCCTGGGCGTGGAATGGGAAGACGTAACGGTGGCCTATACGGACAACAAGTACCCGGAGCGGAACAGCTACTCCGGTACCTATATGTATACCACCGAGGACGCCACCCCCTTCGAGGCCATGCTGGCCCAGGCCGGGGACAGCATTATTGAGTATGAGACCCAGAGGTACCGGCAGCAGCGGCTGGTGGCCTTCTCCAATTGGCCTACCACTGATCCATTTACTTATCCCAACGCTATCCGCTACTTTTTCCTAAAGTGCGCCGCAGTGAATGTGGAGCATATCAAGACCACCGATGCGTTTCTCTCCGGCTCCTTCGCCTCCTATCACGTCTATCCCTACTATCCGGATTATTTAAATTATGTGCTCAATCCAGTTGAATTTGAGGATGAGGAGCCGCTTTGGCAGAAGGTCATAGACGGGTTCGAGCATACGGAGGACGATGTTCTTATTGAGGATGTGCTGACCGGGAACCAGAACACAGACTTTTACGACGAAAGCGGCCAGCCTAACACCTATTACGCCTATATCAAGATGCTCAACAATTACCACACCATCCCTGTGGTAATCTCCGAGTATGGGGTCTCCACCGGTCGGGGCATGGCCCAGCGGGATATCAACACCGGGCGCAATCAGGGACATATGACCGAGCAGGAGCAGGGCCAGGCCATCATCGACTGTTATGAGGATATCATGGCTGCCGGAAGTGCGGGCAGCTGCGTGTTCACCTGGCAGGACGAGTGGTTCAAGCGCACCTGGAACACCATGGCAAACGTGGATCTGGACAATACCCCCTATTGGAGCGATTACCAGACCAACGAGCAATACTTTGGCCTCCTGGCCTTTGACCCCGGCGTGGAGGAAAGCATTTCCTATGTGGACGGAGATACCTCTGAGTGGACAGAGGATGATGTAATCCTCTCCACAGAAGAGGGTAGCCTGTCCATGAAGTATGACGAAAAGTTCCTCTATTTTTACGCTCAGTGGGAGAATTTTGACCCAGAGCACGACGTGCTCTATATCCCGATTGACACCACACCCAAATCCGGCAGCACTTATTGCAGGAATTACAACATCTCCTTTGAGCGGGCGTGCGACTTTGTGATCTGTATTGATGGGACGGACAACAGCAGGGTGATGGTGCAGGAGCGGTATGAGGTGCTGAGGGCCATGTTTCTCCGGGAGACGGCGGACATGGATGCATTTGTAGATCCGCCTGAGCTGGACTCGCCGCGTTTCAAAATTATTAGCCTGATGCTCCAGACTGCAACTCCGCTGCTGACCGGGAACTGGTCGGCCAGTGCGGAGACCTACGAGACCGGGGCCCTCCGCCATGGCAACGCCAATCCGGATTCGGAGGACTTTGACTCCCTGGCCGATTTCTGCTATACAGATCACGGCGTGGAGATCCGCATCCCCTGGCAGCTGCTGAACTTCGCCAACCCGTCGGAGATGATGATCCACGACGACTACTACGAGAACTATGGCGTGGAGTACATCCACATCGACGAGATGTATGTGGGTATGGCAGCGGGGGACGCCACAGAGTACCGCATCCCCATGGCGTCCCTCCCGCTGGAGGGCTGGGGCAAGTCGGTGACCTATCACGAACGGCTGAAGGAATCCTATTACATTCTGCAGGAGTACTGGGCCGGCCTGGACAGCTGAGCCGGTACGACTGAAGAGAGGAGGTGCCGCCGGTGGGCGCTGAAATCCTGTTATACGGCTATGGGCTGGTGTGCCTGAGCATGCTGGTGTTCAATCTGCTCTACAGCCTGCACCTGCGCTCCGGCGACCGTCGGCTCACCCTGCGGGCGGACGCGCTCCGCCGCCAGGTGACGGAACAGCTGCGCCGGATGGGGGAGCACCCGGACGGGCTCTCCCGGCCGGTTCAGGCCGGCCACCTGCGCTGGATGCGCCGCCGCCTCTCCCGCGTCAGCTATCTGGTGGCCTTCGACCGGCTGCTGGACGAGCTGGAGGGGCAGGATGCGGCCTATCCGGCCTACATCCAGCAGCTGCAGCCCGTGTCCCTCTACCTGTCCCTCGTCTACCGGAAGCGGGAGAACACGCAGGCCGCCTACTACTGCCACTTTCTGGCCAAGCACAAGCTGCGCCGGTATATGGAGATGGATCAGGCCCAGCAGGTCATCCTCTCCTATCTGCGCAAGGACAGCCTGTACTGCAAAATCAACGCCCTCAAGGCGCTGTGCAGCTTCGGCAGCCCCTCGGTGCTGGTGGATGCGCTGCGGGTGCTGGGGGACGGGCCGGAGAGCCAGCTGCACGAAAAGGTGGTCACGGAGGCGCTGCTCTCCTATACGGGGGACACCCGGGCCCTGATCCGGCTGCTCTGGTCTCGCCTGGATGACTTCTCCCTGCAGATCCAGCGGGCCGTGCTGGATTACATACGCTTCCAGGGCGGGGATTCCTGCGCCCCCATGCTGGAAATCCTGCGGGACGACGGCCGGGACAGGGAGCTGCGGTTTGCGGCAATCCGGTATTTCGGCCGCTACCCCTATCCGCCCGCCCGGCCGCTGCTGCTGGATTTTCTCCGCGACAGCGAGCCGACGCACTGGGAGTTTTCCGCCATCAGCGCCTCCGCCCTGGCCGGATATCCCGGACAGGATGTGGTGGACGCGCTGCTGCGGGCCATGAACAGCGCCAACTGGTATATCCGCAGCAACGCCTCCGTCAGCCTGGAGGCCCACGGCCTCACCTATGAGGAGATGTTCCGGGTGCTGGACGGGGAGGATCGCTACGCCCGGGAGATGCTGACCTACCGGCTGGAGCTCCGGCGGCTGACGGAAGAAGCCGCGGCGGAGACGGATGCAAAACCCGTACAGGAGGAGGTGCCCGCAGGCGTATGAGAGATTTTATCCAGACCTTCCTGCTCTGCGTGGAGGCCTTTTTCCTGCTCTATATGGTGCTCTACTCCAGCTTCCTCTTCCTGTCCGTCACCGTGGGTTCCTCCGACCTCTACGCGGCCAGAAGGCGCAACCGGCTGAAAAACGAGCTGTCCAACGACTACTATCTCCCCGTCTCGATTCTGGTGCCGGCGCACAATGAGGAGGTCACCATAGAGGCCACGATCCGCTCCCTGCTGGCGCTGGAGTACAAGCTCTACGAGATCATCATCGTGGACGACGGCTCCACAGACCGCACCGCCCAGGTGCTGAAGGACGCCTTCCACATGTGGAAAATCGAGCGCCCCATCCAGCGGCGGATCCCCTGCCAGCCGGAGGAGGAGATCTACGAGACCCGGGCCTACAAGGTTCCCATCACCCTGGTGCGGAAGAAGAACGGCGGCAAGGCGGACGCGCTCAACATGGGCATCAATGTCTCCACATACCCCTATTTTCTCTGCATGGACGCCGACTCCGTCCTCCAGTACGACTCCCTGGAAAAAATCGTGCGCCCGGTGCTGGAGGACTCCAGCGTGGTGGCGGTGGGCGGCACAGTACGCCCCTGCAACGGCGCGGAAATTTCAAACGGCCGGGTGGTGCGCTACCGGATGCCCAGAAAGCTGCTGCCCTGCATGCAGGTGCTGGAGTACGACCGCTCCTTCCTGGCCTCCCGCATCCTGTTCGACCGGTTCAACGGCAACATCATCATCTCGGGCGCCTTCGGCCTGTTCCTCAAGAGTGTTGTCATCGCCGCCGGCGGCTATGACAACACCACGGTGGGCGAGGATATGGAGCTGGCGGTCAAGCTCCATGTCTACTGCCGGGGAAACGGCCGGCGCTACCGCATCCGCTATGCCGCGGACGCGGTGTGCTGGACTCAGGTGCCGGAGCGGCTGGGGGATCTTTGCCGGCAGCGCCGGCGGTGGCACATCGGCCTGTTTCAGAGCATGATGAAGTACAGATCCATCCTGGCCAATCCCAAGTACGGCGCGGTGAGCTTTGTCTCCTACTTCTATTTCCTGCTGTATGAGCTGTTCTCCCCCTATATCGAGATCTTCGGGGTGCTCACCACCCTGCTGGCCTTCGCAGTGAGGCTCATCAACGTGCCGTTTATGGTGCTCTTCTTCGGCATCTATGTGGTCTATACCGCCGTCCTGTCCCTGACGGCGTTTTTCGCCCGGATCCACACCATTGATCTGAAGCTGTACCCGTCGGATCTTCTCAAGGCGGTGGGCCTGTGCGCGGTGGAGGTGTCCTGCCTGCGGTTCGTCATGGCCTGGGTTCGGATGACCGCCCTGGTGGGATACCGCAGCAAAAAGCATACCTGGGGCAAGATTGAGCGCCAGAAAATTTCGATTGATTGACATGGAGGTGCGGTACAGATGCGTCTGGAATCACTGAAAAAGGGCTTTTGGGGCTATAAGCGGGACGCGGTGTTCCAATACATCACCGAGCAGGAGGAGCTGTTCTCGCAGAAAATGGCGGAAAAGGATGCCCAGCTGGATCGGGCCGGCCAGCAGGCCCAGGCCCGCATCCAGGAGCTGGAGCAGGAAAACCGCGGCCTGCGGGAGGAGCTGACCCGCCTGCGGGCGCAGCAGGATCAGATCTCCCAGGCCATCCTGGACGCCCGCTCCAGCGCGGAGGCGCTGAAGGCGGAGAGCCGGGCCAGGGAGGAGGCCGCCAGGGAGACGGTTCGGCAGGCGCTGGATCGGGAGCTGCTGGAGCTGGCCCGCTACCGGGAGAAGGTGGCCGCGCTGCGGGAGACGATCCGGGCCACCCTGACCGGGCTGGAGCAGCACGCCGAGGAGCTGGAGCAGCAGGCGGAGGAGTTGTATGAGGCGGCGCCCACGGGAAACCTGACGCTGTTTCAATAGGAAAAGAGGGGCGCGGTTTGCAGGCAGACGGAGCGAGCATCTATGTGGCCGGGAATCCGGAACTCTATCCAATGGAATACTACGACCCGGAGAGCGGAACCTACCAGGGCGCCATCCCCAATTTTCTCCGCGCATTCGCCCGGGACTGCGGCTATGAGCTGCGCTATCTGCAGCCCGGCCCGGCCGACCGCAGGGCGGAGCTGGCGGAGCGCCAGCAGGTGGATCTCATCTCCGGCTGCGCGGACGGCAGCCGCTATGCCCATACCGACGGGGAGCCGGTGATCCTTTTTGTCAGCGGGGCCGAAGGGGAGGAGACCGCCATTCAGCTCTGGTTCACCCAGGTATCCCCGGGCCGGTTTCAGGCCGATCTCCGCGGGTATGCCGCCCGGATCTCCCAGGAGGAGTGGATCGGCTCCATCCTGCGCTCCGCCGGGGATGTGCCGCCCCGGCAGCTGCCCATGGGGCTCCTGTGGGGCGGGGGGCTTCTCCTCCTCGCGCTGGCGGCGGCGCTGGCGGTCTGCCTGTACCGGCTCCGGCGGGCGCGGCGGCGGCGTATCCAGGCCGTGCAGGCCGATCCGGAGACCGGACTGGGCACCGAGGAGGTGCTCCGGCAGGCCTTTCACAGCCTGGGGCGGAACCCGGGGCGGAACGCCCTCTGTCTGATCTGCTTCCGCCTGGATCTGGATCGGGCGGGCTACCTGTGGGGCCGGGAGCAGGCCCATGCCCTGCTCCTCCACGGGGCCCGCGTGCTCCGGGAGGCGGCGGGGCAGGCCGACGTGCTCATCCGCACCGGACGGGATGATCTGATTGTCCTGAAGCGGTTCCCGGGCCGGCAGGATGCGGAGGAGTGGACACGCTCCGCCGTGGAGAAGCTCCGGGCCTTCACCGCCAACGGGGCCGCCCTGCGGCGGCGGGACGCGTCCGCAGGCATCTGCCCCCTGGGCCCGGAGTATCATGAGCTGGGACAGGCCCTGTTCCATGCCCGGCAGTGCGCCCTGGCGGCCGGCCTGGAGGAGTCCGACTTCCGCCTGTGCGGGACGGCGCAGTGCGGCAGCTGCCAGGAGCGCTGGAGGCTGCTGTCCGACTTCAGCGGCAGCCTTCAGCAGGGCGATTTCCTGCTCTATATCCAGTTTTTTGTGGATGCCCATTCTTTCCGGATCGTGGGCGGCGAGGCCCTGTCCCGGTGGCGCCATCCCCGCCTGGGCTTCCTCAGCCCGAACCGCTACATCCCCCTTCTGGAGGGGGACGGCCGCATCCGGGAGCTGGACTGCTGCGGCCTGGAGCAGGCCTGCGGCTTTCTGGAGGCGCTGTGCCGTCACCCGGTGCAGGACTTCTTCCTGTCCTGCAACTTCTCCCGGTCGACCTTCGCCGCACCCGGCTTTGTGGAGCGGTGCACCCAGATCATGGATCGCTACGCCTTTCCCCGCAAGCTGCTGATCCTGGAGGTGACGGAGACCCCCCACCTCGATCCGGAGGGGGCGCGGCAGATGCTCCGGAACATCGTGGCCCTCCGGGAATACGGTGTGCGGGTGATCTTTGACGACTTCGGCATGGGCTTCTCCTCCTTCCACGATCTTCAGGACTACCCCATGGACGGGCTGAAGCTAGACAAGGAGCTGGTGGACAACATGCAGACAGAGCGGGGCCGGATCCTGCTCAACGCGCTGGTGGAGACAGGACACCGCCTGGGGCTGACCATCCTCGCGGAGGGGGTGGAGGAGGACTACCAGATCGAGACGCTGCAGAAGCTCCACTGCGATGTGCTGCAGGGCTTCCGCTTCTGCGTCCCCCTCCCGGCCGCGGAGGCCGGGCGGCGGATTCTGGAGCAGGCGCGGCCCGGCGCCTGTGCGGACAGTCAGGAGGGGTGAAGACAATGATGCATCCAAACGGGGATCAGGGCCCGCTGCGCGAGACGCTGCTGATCGTGGATGACGACGCGATCAACCGGGCGATCCTGGAACAGATTTTTTCCCCTGACTACCACATTCAGGAGGCGGAGAACGGGCGTGACGGCCTCCAGGCGATCCTCAGCGGGCCGGAGCGGTTCTGCGCCGTGCTCCTGGATGTGGTCATGCCGGAGATGGACGGCCTGGAGGTTCTGCGCCGCCTGAGCCAGGCCGGCCTGCCGGGCCGCCTGCCCATCTTCCTGATCACCGCCGAGGCCAACGACCGCGTCCTCCACGAGGCCTACGGCCTGGGGGTCATGGATGTGATCAGCAAGCCGGTGGTGCCCTATATTGTGCAGCGGCGGGTGCAGTCGGTGATCGAGCTGTACCAGGCCCGCCGGAGCCTGAGCTGCAAGGTGGAGAGCCAGCAGGCGCGGCTCCTCCGCCAGGCCCAGGAGATCATCCGGCTCAACCAGGGCATGGTGGAGGCGCTGGCCACTGCCATCGAGTTCCGCAGCGAGGAGTCCGGGGCGCATGTCCAGCGCATCCACGACATCACCCGGCATCTGCTCTCCCGGACGGAGCTGGGGCAGGGGCTGTCCCCCGGGGAGATTGAGGAGATCGCCCTGGCCTCCATTCTCCACGATGTGGGCAAAATCGCGGTGCCGGACGCCATTCTCAACAAGCCGGGCCGCCTGACGCCCGAGGAGTTCGCGGTGATGAAGACCCACACCGTCCAGGGGGCCCGGCTTCTGGGGCAGATCCCCCAGCTGCGCCGGTACGGGGCGTACCGCTACGCCGTGGACATTGCCCGGCACCACCATGAGCGGTGGGATGGCCGCGGCTACCCGGACGGGCTGAAGGGGGACGAGATCTCCGTTTGGGCCCAGGTGGTGTCCCTGGCGGACGTCTACGACGCCCTCAGCTGCAAGCGGGTCTATAAGGACGCCTTCCCCCGGGAGCGGGTGCTGGAGATGATCCGGGAGGGGGAGTGCGGGGTGTTCAGCCCCAGGCTGCTGGCGTGCTTCTTCTCCGTGGAGGAGGAGCTGTCCCGGCTGTATCGGAAGGAGGAGCAGGCATGAATTTGGAGTGGAGGGCACAGCTGGAGGCCGCCGGCGTGGATGTCGGCCAGGCCCTGGCGCGGATGATGGGCAGCGAGGCGCTGCTGGAGCGGCTTCTGGGCAAGTTCCTGGAGGAGCCGAACTACGCCGCCCTGTGCGCCGCCCTGGAGCGCGGCGAGCCGGAGGCGGCGGCCGCCGCCGCCCACGGGCTGAAGGGGGCCTGCGGGAACCTCTCCATGACCGCGCTGTACGGGCTGTTCACCCGGCAGGTGGACGCCCTGCGGGCGGGGGAGCTGGCGGAGGCGGAGCGGCTCATGGAGGAGATCGCCCCGGCCTACGCCGCCGTGACCGCGGCCATCCGGGGAGGGGCAGATGGAGCGCGCTGAACGCCGGCGCGGCGGTGACTGGCGGTGGCTGCTGCGGCACATGCGCCTTCCGCTGTGCGCCTTTGCGGCCCTGGCCCTGCTGGTTGCGCTGGGGCTGCTGATGCTCCGCGCGGCCCTGCTGAAAAACGCCTATGAGACGGGAACCGCGCTGGCGCGGAGCTACGCCGCCGAGGCGAGCGGGGATCTGAACGTGTACGAGACCCTCCTGGACTTTGGCACCTCGGCTCTGGACAGCCGCCTGATGGGCGGGGAGAGCCGGGAGTCCGTCCTGGACTTTCTGGACATGTATTTCCAGCGGCTGGACACGGTGCTGGGCGAGGGGGCGGTGGATCCCTACGTGGTGCTGGACGGGGAGATCCTGGCGGCCAACCCCTGGGAGGGGGACGCGGATTACGACTACGCCGCGGCCCTCTGGTACCAGCAGGCCGTGGAGGCGGGCGGCCAGGTGGTGTTCACGCCCCTGTATACGGATGCCGTCTACCAGCGCCCGGTGATCACCATCGCCCAGCAGTGCCCCGGCAGCGGCGCCGTGATGGCCTTTGACATTCTTCCGGAGCACCTGCACTTCGAGGCGTCGGAGCTGGCGGAGGGGGACTCCTTCTTCCTCTGCGACAGCACCGGCTCCGCCATTTATCACAAGAGCGGCCTGGAGCTGTCCCGGGAGGAGCTGCAGCACTATCTCACCGGCCTGGTCGCCCGCATCCGCTCCGGCGCCCTGGCGGAGGAGCCCGTGATCCGGGATCTGGACGGGCAGCGCCGGGGGATCTACTACGCCCGGATGTCAAATGGGTGGTACTCCATCATCACCGTGCCCTATCACAACATCCTGGGGGAGCTGCAGGGGGTGGCGTGGGCCCTGTTCCTCATGTTCGGCGTCTCCCTGCTGACGCTGGCCGCGCTGTCCTGGCGGGAGCTGCGCCTGGACCAGCGGGCCCGCCGGGCCAACGAGACCGCCCAGGTGCTCGGCAACACCTACTACGCCCTGTACCGGGTGGACTACGAGCGGGAGACCTATGAGATGATCAAGGGCTCCGC
>ERZ1643247.1496-NODE-1496-length-21293-cov-24.015067_pt1 | contig 21293 bp, 18 predicted proteins | sample MGYA00579264_ERZ1643247 | MGnify/ENA primary metagenome ERZ1643247 (study PRJEB29033, sample SAMEA4952262) | chicken gut metagenome | biome: Broiler Chicken; feature: Gastrointestinal Tract; material: Caecum | place: Ireland | collected 2018 | study: Broiler... | reverse complement strand
CTCCCGAATCGTTGTCAGTTCCATATCAAAAACTCCTTATCGCAATATTCACACATTAGTATAACACCGGAAAACCGCGGCGTAAACAAAAGATTTCAGCGCCGGACGGCCGGCGCTGAAATCCTGCTCATATCTGCATATTTTCTCCCATTACCATCTTTCTTCTTCCCATTTCAGGATATTCCCTGTGTTTGCATCAATCTCGAATTCATACTCCATGCCGTCATACACGATGTCCCCTTCATATATATACCAGCCATCGTCCTCATCGAGCTCAATCGATATATTCTGTGCCGCAGCCCCTGGTACTCTCTCAAGCGCAATATTCTGCGCTTCCTCCAGTGTGACTGCCACGCCGGATGTGCTGCCGGTATTTCCGGAAGAACTTTGTGTACCGGTCCCGCTGTCCGCCGCCTGCCCGGCATCTGCCGGGTCAGTCGAGCCGGTATTCTGCTGGTCCTGACTTCCCTGACTGCTTTTCAGATCGTCGATCTCCTGCTGAAGCGCGTCGATCTCTTCCTGAAGCTCCTCCTCCCGCTGCGTGCTTCCGTCATCAGAGGTCTGCGTCTGCCGGACTGTCCTTCTCATCCCGCACCCGGATAATAGTACGAACATTAATATACCGCCCGCAAATATTACAAAATACTTTTTCCTCATTTGCAATCCCTCCTTTTTCTGCGTAACTGTATTTTACATGAAAAAGATTAAAGGAACATTAAAAAAATTAATTTTCTTTCCATATCAGCACATTTTCATCAGGCGCACATAAAACTCCACGGTCCTCATCAGTGTCCTGACCGGTACTCTTTCGTTATTTCCATGGATCATGCCGCGCTCTTCCTTTGACAGTTTCATTGCAGAAAACTTGTAGACTCTGTCCGTAATCCGGCAGTAATGCCATGAATCGCTGCACGCCATCATCAGATACGGTGATACGATCGCATCCGGCCATGTATCTTTCACCGCCTGACACAGTCTTGTGTATTCTGCGCAGTCCGTATCCGACTCGGCTGACGGATTTCTTCCCTCGTAGACCGACACTTCAATATTCGGGTTGTTGATCGTCTTCTCGAGATATGCTTTTGCAGACTCCACGGTATCCTTTCCCATCAGCCGGAGATTCATGCCCACGGAGGCCGCGGGCGGAATCACATTAAACGCTTTGCCGCCCTGCATTTTCGTCACCGCGCAGGTTGTCCGCAGCATGGCATTAAGTTCCCCGCCCGAGGCACGGCACACCAGGTCAAACAGCGGCTCCATACACCACATATTTGCAAAAAGTATTCTATAGCCAAATCCGGAATGCCGTCCGAGAATGTCAAGCATCTCTTTTACCGGTCTGGTGAGCTGTCTTGGGAACGGATGATTTTCCACATCCACCACTGCCTGGGCAAGCTCGCCCGCAATCGTGTGAACCGGCGGCATGGACGCATGGCCGCCTCTGCTCTTCGCCTTAAATTCAATATTTGTAAGGCCCTTTTCCGCAATTCCGATCAGGGCACATTCTCCCGGGACTCCGGGGAAAGAGTTCTCCACAACAGCGCCGCCTTCATCGACAACAAGCGCCGGTCTGATACCTCTCTCTTCAAACAGATCCACAATCGCAGGGCAGGACGGGCCGTTGATCTCCTCCTGGCCGGAAAATGCCAGATAGATGTCATGCTCCGGCACAAATCCTTCCCCGATCAGCTTTTCGGCTGCTTCCATAATCCCGCAGAAGGTGCCTTTTGTATCAAGGGTCCCCCGCCCCCAGATCACTCCGTCTTCTACAATTCCTTCAAATGCCGGCTTGTCCCAAAGTGATTCTTCGATCGGGACTACGTCATAATGCGCCATCAGGACGACCGGATCATCCGCAGTTTTCCCTTTCCAGCGATACAGCATGCCATTGACTCCCACGAACTCGCGCGGGCAGGTCTCATGTACCTTAGGATAGAGCTTTGGGAGGAGATCCTGAAATTTCCTGAACTCATCCTTATCGATCAGGCTTTCATCATTATAAGAGACAGTTTTGCAGCGGATCATCTCCACCATATCGTTTACGATCCTCTTCTCGTCAAGCTCCACTTTCTCTTTCGACGGGGTCAGCTCCGGATGAGGCCGGAACATTGCCGCACGGATCAGGAGCACCGCAAGGAAAAGCACAATAACTGCAAGCACGATATATAATATGATCACGTTCTTACAACTCCTTTCACAGTTTTCCTTTGTTATACAAGATTCTTGCCGCTCCGATGGCAATGATCGCGCCTACAGGTACAAGAACCCCCACTGAGCCTGACAGAGACGGGACACAGAGGAACAACACCACCATAAATACAAGCGGCGCGATCGAGATTTTCCAGTTCTTGCTCACATACACTACTGCAAGCCCTCCGAACAACGCCGGCAGTATATTATCGAAGGCAGGCTTGAGAGTCGGAGAGTTCAGGATCGGAGTCAGCGGTACAAGCAGCGCCACTCCAATGGCGATAATTACGGTCGTTACAATAGAGGATGTAGCCACCGCGATCGTGGAAATGACTTCTCCTTCCTCTGTTCCCGGCTTCACCCGTGCATTTTCCATGGCAGTCAGTGCTGCCGGCACTTTCAGGTTCGTCAGATTACCCGTGACAAACGCAAGATAGGAGCCTGCTGTTCCCAGCATAGGCACGAACGTCAGCACCTCAATAAGGCCTACTGTCCAGAAGATCGGAGCAACACCGATCAGTCCCTTGAGTACAGGAACGATCCCCGGCCACGCATCATAGTAAATACATGCCACGATCGGATAGGCAAAGATCATGCCGAGAGCGCTCAGGATCCAGATTCTTCCGTACAAGTGCGTCATATCTTCATAGCTTCGCCCGCCTGTGGAATTTGATATTTTTGTATTTTTTTCTTTCATTTTTCATTCCTCCTTCAAGCTCACACGATCAGCGGAGTGATCACGACTGCAAACGCCATCGCACACAGCATACTGATGGGCAGCGCATAGTTTTCCAGCCACTTCATGCCGCATTTCTTCACTAAAAGTCCGCAAATTCCCATAACAAATGCCGAGAACAGCAGGACGAAGATCGGAATCCATCCGGCAAGCCCCGACCGAATATCCGCAAATACCATCCCGAGGAATGCAGAAATCATACCGAGGAAAAGCGCGGTCATTAGAATATCTCCCCACTTGCTGTCTTTGTTCTTGATCTTCATGAGACCGCCCTGTATCTTTCGAATAAAAAGCGGCACCCAGATGAGCCCCGGGAAGATTCCCAGTGTCATGACCCATGCGATCGCTGTATAGACCTGCGGGTCTGTGATCGTCTCGGATAATGCCGTGATTCCCAGCGCATTTGCCGTTGTGGTCGCTGCCGGCAATTCATAGGTAATGGCGCCGATCACACTCAACCGAAGCCACGGCAGCGGAAGTCCCAGGAACTTAGAAAGAGTGATCACTCCCAGCAGGATCGATACCGCCGGAGCAAAAGTAAAAATCGCAGTAGAGATGATCGTCTTCTTGATCTGCTTCATATCCATGCCCAGAGTCCTGCCTCTGCGCCACGCCCTGACAAGAAAAAATACCGACTGGGCAATCACGAAAACAATGACAAGCCCTGCCAGAACAAAAAGAAAAACACTGTTTGGATCAAACATAATATCCCTCCATTCTCATTTTATTAGACGGTTACTATTTTAGCATACCACAGACCCTGAGTCACCCGATTTTCTTCCGGGAGCCCCTTCGACATGAGAAGCGGCATCCATTCCGATTTTGCAGACGTTCACAATGATATTGCCGCATTCAGATCTGTCTTGGTATTCAAACACATAAAAAAGAGAGAAACACTGTTTTTCAGTATTTCTCCCTCTTCTGACAAGAGGCGCAGACCGGATTTGAACCGGTGAATCAGGGTGTTGCAGACCCACGCCTTACCACTTGGCTACTGCGCCATATATTATTATTTTATTTCTACACTCAAAAAATTATACCAGAGTACACCCCATTCGTCAAGCAAAAGCCGGCATTTCCATCATGCCGGCTTCTTTCCTGCTTATTTTTTTGTCAGTCTCTCTCCTCACTCCACTCCAGGATATCTCCTCTATCCGCATCGATTTCAAAATCATACTCTACTCTCTCATAGATGATGTCCCCTTCGTATTTGTACCTTCCATCGTCGTGATCCAGTTCAATCCTGATATCACTCTCTGTTGCCCCTGGTACTTTTGCAAGAGCAATATCAATTGCTTCTTCCCGGCTAATCGCCACATCTGCATTGCTTCCTCTGTTTCTGTCATCATCGTCATATCTGTCGTCATTTCGCTGTTCCACATCAGAGCTTACGATCTGTCCGTCAGATGCAAGAACTTCATAATCGTATTCTGTCTGATCCACATCGAATCTTACGTCGTAAACGACTCTTCCGTCATCCCTGTCCATGGATACCCGGACTCGTGAAGCCTCCGCTTCGCTGATGCCCGCCGCTTCAAGCGCCGCCTGCAGGGCTGCATCCTCTCCGATATCCTGAGCGCCTGAATTGGTTCCGCTCTGGTCATCTGTTCCGACTGTGCTCTGGTCATCACTCTGTGCACTGTTTGCTGTGCCGCTGTTCTGGCTTTCGGCTGTGTTTGCCGTTGCGCTGTTCATCTGTGCTGTCCCTCTGTTTCCGCATCCTGTGAATACTCCCACTGCCATTACTGCAATAATTGCTGCTACTGTTAATCTCTTCATTTTTCTTTCTCCCTTCATATGATCCATTTATTTTTTGCTTGTTTTCTTTTGTTGATACCACTATAAATGAGAAAGATTAAAGAGAGATTAAAGTCTTTCATTTTTTTAATTTATTTCAAAATTATTTTTCCCGTGGGAATACTGCATGAAAATGTACTGCCTGCTCCTTCTGTGCTCTCTGCCTTCACGCTTCCCCCGTGAGCTTCTGCGATCCATTTCACCATAGACAGTCCGAGTCCTGCATGGCTGTCCTCTGTCCTTGCTGTATCCGCCTGATAAAAACGTTCCCAGATATGAGGCAGGACATCCGGAGCGATCCCTATGCCATGATCATGCACGCTTACCGTGAACATTTCCTCCTTTTCTTCAAGCGTCACTTTGACAATGCCGTTCTCCCGGCTGTACCGAAGGGCATTTGAGATCAGATTCACCAGCATCCTTATATAAAATGTCTCATCCACCTCAGCCCATATCTCAGGGGAAATCTCCGTCTCCACATGAATTCCCCTGCCGTCCGTGTCGGCAAGCAGCTGCTGCTCTTCCGATATCATTTCCGTAAGCTCGCTTACATTGAGCCACTCCTTCTGGAGCGGCTGCCTGCCCTGATCTGCCCGCGACAGGAAAAGGAGCTGGGAGATCATATCTGACATTCCTTTCGCCTTTTGCCGGATAAGACTGATCTGGCTGCGCTGCTCTTCTGTGAACGTACTGCCTTCCGCCAGCATCGCGTCACACTGGGCAAGGATCACACTGACCGGCGTCCTCAGTTCATGGGAGGCATCCGACGTAAACTGCTGTTCCCTCCGGAATACATTTTCCAGCTCTTCGAGCATTTCATCAAATGTATTTCCGAGGACATAGATTTCATCCCGCTCTTTTCCTTTGCCCGGATCCGCATCTGCAAATCCGATGCGCCGTGAGAGATCTGCGTCCGCCCGTATCTTTTGCACTGTATCCGTGATCTTTCGCACCGGGGCCAGCGTCCGTCTTGTAAAACGATATCCGATGACAGCCGTCGCCAGCACCATCAGCGGGAGTAAGACAAGCGCAAAGCGCACCGTGACCGTGAAGCTCTCCTCTGCGTCCGTAATTGAAGTGATCCCCCGGACATACACGGTCTGATCATCGGACAGACGGTATGACATGTCGTACACATACCACTCTCTGTTCCCGTCCCGGATCGTCCGCATTTCTCCGTCCGCCAGTTCCGGCTGCTGCCCGAAACCGTGGGGCACTCTGCCATACATAAAATACATGTCACTATCATACAGCGACAGATATACATCCCGCGCTACCGAATAGAAGTCCGAATCAATCCGGATCTCACCGTTCCTAAGTTCAATATACTCCACACTCTCCTGCACCCCGTTCTCCAGCTTCGACTGTGTGGAAGACAGCACTTCCCGATTGCTGAGCGAAAACAGGATTGCCAGTGATGCGCATGTGAGAAGCGCCATAAAAAACGTATACAATAGTGTAAGCTTTAATTTCAATGAAATCTTTTTCATAATTCTGTACGATCACCCTCTGTCACGACTCGGTCCGGAGTACATATCCCGCACCGCGAACGGTATGGATCAGCTTCTGCTCATACCCTTCATCGATCTTCTTGCGCAGATACCGGATATAGACGTCGATCACATTAGAGCCGCCCGCATAGTCAAAGTTCCACAGATGCTGCTCCAGCCGGTCTCTTGAAAGCACGATTCCTTCATTCTGCACCATATACCGGAGCAGGGCAAATTCCTTTCCGGACAGCTTAATATCCTTTCCGCCTCGCTTTACCTGCTGCGTGTCCATATGCACTTCAAGATCAGCCACCTTATAGCACGTCTTCGGGATCTCCGCGGGCTTTCGCAGGAGCACCCTGATCCTTGCCAGCAGTTCCTCAAAAGCAAACGGCTTCACCAGATAGTCATTTGCTCCGGCATCAAGCCCGGCCACCCGGTCTTCAATACTGTCTTTCGCCGTCAGCAGGATCACCGGTGTACTGTCGTTTCTCCGCCTCATCTTCTTTAATACGCTCAAGCCGTCAAGCACGGGCATCATGATATCCAGAACCACCGCATCATATTCCGCGCTCTCCAGATATTCCAGCGCCTCCTGCCCGTCAAAGCAGGAATCCACACTGTAATGCTCCCCTTTCAGACGGTTCGTTATGATCTGATTCAGATCCTTTTCATCCTCTGCTATCAATATCCTCATATGATCAGCTCCTTTATGATTTTCAGTATACGCAAGCCGGCCGGGATTGTAAAGTAACAGTTCGGCTTTATCTTGACAAGGCAGAATGCAGATTATATTCTGAAAATACGAGTTAATATTTCACACAAAGGAGCGTTTTATCACCATGGACTATACAGTTTCAAAAGAACTTGCACAGTTTCTGGAAGGCAGCCCGTCCTGCTTCCACGCAGTAGAAAATATGAAAAAGCCCCTGCTAAATGAAAATTTTGTAGAATTGCAGGAAAATCAGAAATGGCACATACAGCCCGGCGGCAGATATTTCGTCACACGCAACGGGTCTTCTCTTATCGCTTTCACGATTCCCCAACACGGATTTAAAGGCATGCGCATCATGGCAAGCCACGGGGATTCTCCGACTTTCAAGATAAAAGAAAATCCTGAACTGGAGACAGACGGGCACTATATCCGCCTCAATGTTGAACGTTACGGCGGCATGCTGTGCGCTCCATGGTTTGACCGCCCGCTCTCCGTGGCCGGCCGCGTGATCATCAAAGATCCGTCTTCTGGTTCATTTATATCGAAGCTGGTAAATATCGACCGCGACCTCGTCCTGATCCCGAACCTTGCCATCCACATGAACCGGGAGGCGAACAACGGCTACAAGTACAACGCCCAGAAAGACATGCTTCCTCTGTACGGTGACCTGGCGGCAAAAGGCACGTTCATGCAAACCATCGCAGAAGCTGCCGGCGCAGCGGAAAGCGATATCCTCGGCCACGACCTCTTCCTTTATAACAGGGAAAAGGCAAGCATCTGGGGCGCTTCCGGAGAATTCATCTCCTGCGGCAGACTGGATGACCTGCAGTGTGCATTTGCTTCGCTCAAAGGATTCCTTACTGGAGACAGACAGGAATATATGGCCGTCCACTGCGTCCTCGACAACGAAGAAGTGGGTAGCGTCACAAAGCAGGGTGCTGCTTCCACATTCCTCTACGATACCCTGACACGAGTCCACGACTGCCTCGGCCTTACCCGCGAAGACTATCTGATCCACCTCGCTGACAGCCTGATGATTTCCGCGGACAATGCACATGCCGTCCATCCGAATTACACAGAAAAGGCCGACCCTTCGAACCGGCCTTACATAAACGAGGGGATCGTTATCAAATTTAATGCGAATCAGAAGTACTGCACGGACGGGGTTTCTTCCGCTATATTCCGGGACATCTGCCAGACCGCGAACGTGCCGGTCCAGACATTCGTCAACCGGTCGGACATGGCAGGGGGCTCCACGCTGGGTAATATATCAAATACGCAGGTGGCACTCAATACCGTGGATATCGGACTGCCGCAGCTCGCCATGCATTCGCCGTATGAGACAGCCGGCGTAAAAGATACAGAATATCTGATCCGGGCGGCGAGAGAATTTTTCCGGTAGTTGCAGCGTACTTCTCATATATAAGGCAGGTAATCCCGCGGACTACCTGCCATTTTTTACTTCCTGCCTTTGAATATCCTTCCGCAGAATTCTTTACATCTGCACCGGATAGACTGTTTCATCACACGGAAGATTCCCCACATTCCGGATTCAACATCCCATCCGAAACTTCCCGAACGGTACAGATAATCCCCCGGACAGGCAGCTCCGTCTTTCAGTTCTATAGCAAAACGGTTCCCGATGCTGATTCCTCCCTGGATCGGAATTCCCCGGGACAAAGCGTCTTCCGGCTGTTCCCGCCACAAATGTCCGTGGACCACCAGCGATACATTTCTCGGCTTATCCGCAGGCATCATGGTCCGGAAGATCACCCGGTCGCCTGAATATGCCTTGTATACAGGTGTAGCCGGATCACCGTGAACTCTGCTGCTGTCCGCACCAGATTTCCCTGAGCATCCAGAATCCGAATTCCATTCTGAATGAACAGTACATACTCCCGGAAAGTCTCTGTTCCCGGTCCGCTTTCCACAGATACCGCTTGCTCTCGCCGGGCCCGACTGTCTGCTCTTTCGGATTGTATCCCACATTGATCCCCGAATCATTGACCGGATCATATTTCAGGAACTGGGGATTCAGAGAAACCCGGTTCGACGGCTTATGCTTCATCTCAAGGGGCACGGTCGGATAATCAAAATAAGGAACCGGGCGGTCCGGATCCCAGAGGTTGTGCAGCGTAACCTCGATCCAGTCTCCCACATTTGCACGCAGGATCAGAGGTTTCGGAGTATATTTCCCCGCCAGTATAAGATCCACATCTTCCAGTGGAACAAAGATCAGTCCATCCGGATCATGATCGCCATAGCGGTTGTAGACAAGTTCTGTCTGTATTGCCGCCACTTCGTACCGTCTTACCACATCGTCCCTGCCCGGACACGGCGGCAGCGGCATGATCATATCTTTTCCTTTGCAGAGCGGCTTCAGGCACTTCTGATATCTGTCATAAGCCCGGATTATCCCCCAGAGCCCCAGCCAGGCATCATCAATCCCGCCGAAATAATACAGGTAATCTCCTGGCTGATATGCCTCTTTGATATTAATATTAAATGCCTCCGAAACGCCGGTCGTCTGTGAAGCCGCAAGCGGCCACCGTTCATCCGCCGGCTCCTTTCGCCACGACATCCCTGTTATATTGAATACATGCTGCTCCTCATGCGCCCCGTCTATCAGCCGGATCATCATGACCTCCGGGAACAGCCGGCGGATTCAGCGGGTTTCCGTCCTTATCAAACAGATTTGCAAAGTCATGGACAAAAAGGGCAAATTCCCGGAACGATGTTCCGTCTCTTCTCCGGATCACTGCTTTCGTCCCAAACCGCAGTTCTTCCCCGCTTCGTATATCATGAAAAGTCGCACCCGCCTCCTCGATTACCAGCGCACCGAACACACCGTGGAACTGATGTGCATTTGCGAACAGATGATCATGGAAAAATACGGTCCGCAACTCTTCATCTGCAAAAAAGCGTTCCACCAGAGTTTCATATTTCCTGGCTCCCGCTATATTGTTCCAGCCGTTTGCCGCCCCGTCGGATGTGATCGTGTCAAACTTGACCAGGTGCACATGATGTCCCACAATGTCCGTTCTGGTCCTGAGCTGGAACGCATTTGCTTCCAGGTATTCCGGAAGCAGGTTCGTTGTGCGCAGTTCAATACAGTCTCCCGCATTTGCACGTATCACAAGAGGCTCTACCCGAATCTTCTCTTCCTCCACCATGCGGATATAAGATTCCAGTCCGCCCCAGCGCTCCAGCTCTTCCTTTAAGACAAAGAAACGTCCCTCCGGATCGTGCCAGCCATACCGGTTGTACGTGAGTTTTGCCTGTACGAGAGCGCTCTCAAAAACTCTGACATTTTCGCACTGCTTATCTATTTCCAGACATTTTGAACAATCGCTGCACTGTTCACAGCCGTCACGCTCCTCATCCGTTTCAAAACAGCGGTTGCAGCCGTTGTATTCTCTGCGAGTCCTGTTCCAGTACGTATAAAAGTCCGTTTGGATCATAATCCCCGTACTGATTATATACAATAGGAATCTGTATAGCCTCCAGAGTAAAACGACGAATTTTGTTTTGGCAGGGATATTGACACAGTTGCATGTTTTATACCTCTTCCTGTTTCAGGAGCCGGAGATAATGGTTCGTCTCCCGGAGAACGTGATCCGCCAGCAGTGGAAGGATGATAGAACGTATATCGCATCCTGTGATCCCTTTTGTCCCTGCTGCTTTGAAATCACGATATCGTTCTGTAGTTTCTATCGTTTTCCTTGTCAAAGCATTCATAGCCCTGCAATCCTGCTGTCTTGCTTCCTTCAGCAGCCTGCTGTAATCTCCGGCAAATGTATCTGCCGTTTCTATGAGTTCATCTTCGGTCGGGTCAAGCAGGCCGCGTATAAACAGCGCGTGCTCCATCATGATCTGATTCCAGAAGCGCTCCGTCTCAGCGATATTTTCCCGAGAAGAACATTTGCCTTCCTCTAACATTGTGATAATCTGCCGATATAATTCTGCCTCCCGGATGATATGCTCGACCAGCAGAGGATAATTGGCCGTGTATAACCTGCACAAAGTAACCTCATGCAATATCTGCTTTTTAAACATGATCAGGCCGTTCAGCAGCTGCAGTACACGCTGATTCAGCCGGCGCATCTGCCATCCCATCCTGTCTGCCATCTCATCGCTCATACATTTCGCACAGCCTGCCCGCAGTCTCTTCTCTGCCTGCGTGATCCGGAAATCAATCGGTATCTTTGTCAGCCCTGCTTCTGTATGCTGTCTCCCCCGCCGGGAACCCCGCCTGAAGGAACAATGCATGCTCCTTCATGATCCTCCCGAAAAATAAATGTGTTTCTAATGATGAAGTAACATACTCTTTCATATTTGTGTATACCTTATTAGTTTAGCGTGCTTTATACTATATGAAAGCGGCGGGAGTTTGGGGAAGCCCGATTGATGCCGGGTTCAGAATGCTTATGAAAAACAACCTTACCTTTTATGAAGCATAGATAAATAAGACGTACGCACGGTATCCGAAATCTGATATCCGAGGTTGTTCAGAATATTTTCTATCCGTCCAAGTGCGATACCTTTCTGTTCTTCGCTGTCAGCCAGAATCTCCAGTTCCAGAAATTCTCCAAGGCCATGTACCTTGTCCAGACAGGCGGTTACGTTCCCTTTCTGCAGCATTGTCCTGTCCTTGACCACTTCCAGAGCTGCCGGGGCATATCCGATCGCCTGCAGAATATTTCGACAGATTTCTCCATCCTCCACACCTGTTTCCAGCTCTTCCCGGGTCATTGTACGTGTATCCAGTTTCTTCCCTTTGAAATTAATCTGCGCACGCTTCTTGCCTGTCAGATGATCTGTCGTTTCACGCACCCGCAGCGCCTCACCATTTGCTCTTATATCTCCATGCTGATTGTCAAAGTATGTATCTCGTTCTTCAATAAACGCATTCTCTTTAAAACCGTTCTTTAAAAGCTCCGTCCTGGTCCCGGCAAGATCTGCGACCGGCAGCTTTACTTCTACTTCGATCATTTTAATTTCCTCTCCTAAAATACGGCAGTCATCCCCATTTCTTCCTTATTGTCTCGAACATTTTTCCGCATCAATCGCCAGTGTAAACATCAGCACATGCAGCGCATCTTGTGGATTTACGATATCCAGAACATATGTGTCTGTCATATGAAAAAGCTCCTTGGATATCACCGCTATCGTTCTCCCTGCGCCATCCGTAATAGAATAATTCCACTCCGTCCAGTCCCCTTCGATATGCCATCCGTTAAAATCAATATTATAGCGCGGCTTCAGAAAAGTCAGCTCTTTACTGATAGATCCGATCATCTGATTTCCCTCATACACTTCAAACATTGGGAGAAATGTAAACACACGCTCCTTCACCATTCCCAGCTCCCGGTCGTGGGTATCAAATATCTTGAGGCAATGTCCCCATGACAGCTGGCCCTTTACTACATAGACCGTATTTTCATATTCGTCATAAATGTCATAGCTGTCCAGCCACGAAAAAAATCTTTGTTTAAATAATAACTTCATTGTTTATCCCCCTTAATATAAATTGCCTTTTTTATTTCTCAAGGCTCCTGCACAGCCTTCTTTCAAAGTCCAAAATTAATTCTGCCTCATTTTCATATCCTCTGACCAGCAGATATTTTTTCTTTCCGATCCGGCCATTCCGGTATTTTACCCGGCATACAGCCTTGAATCCGAGGCGGACCGGCCGCATCTTATATACAGACAGGATTTCGGTCTCCAATCCGTTCAGGCTTTTATTTTCAGCCATGTACCGTTCCAGAATGTGTCTCTCTTTCATATTTTTTACGACTCGCTGCATGCTGCGCAGCATGATAATGTATCCGGTCAGTCCCCTGCTGTATCCGGCAAATTTCCCGATATCTACTGCAAACAGACCGCCTCTGTCATCCTGACAGAAAACTGTGCAGTATCTGTGCACCCTGTGCCCGCACTCCCTCGCCAGCCATACAATCAGTATCACATCCACAATGCATGTTGTCAACGTCACTTCTGTGATCGGCCATTTAAAATACAAAGCCAGCCAGGTCACGCCAACCGGCATCATGATTGCAAATGTAAGGAGCAGCAACAGGTATAAAGTTATCTTAAGGGCGAAGTGATCCTTTTCGCCGTAATGCTCTTCCATCCATATTCTCATGTGTTTTTTACCTTTCTTCGCCAATTAAAAGAAAAGGTCTTAGGATTCCGACTCGGTGCTAAAATTCTAAGACCTGTATTAAGCATGATAGAAGATATTTGTTTTCAGTTACTGTCGCGTTGCTATGTATTATATCAGGCAAGGGTCAAAAAGCGAAGATTTTATTTGACATTTATCAAAATATAGATAATATTTCTTCTTATGCATAATCAATATTTTCTATATATTCGCTTAATTCCACTTGCTTCCGATAAGATTGCAATGTTTCAATCGTATCATTTAAAGAGTTTCTATGCTGAATATAATCAATTCCTTTCAAAGATTCTTTCAATTCTTTTAAAAATAAAATCTTTTTATCGATAAGTGGTATTTCGCTGCCACTCCACGAACTTGAAAGAGGAAATAAATACAATTTTTGAAAATCACTGTATGATTTGTTTAAACTTAAAAACAACAAAATCAATTCGAGTTTCCATGATTCACATACTACATTCGCAGCAGAAATAACTAACCTAATTTTTTTTATTTCTTGGTAATTTCTTCTTATATAAAACTCAAACCAGCGACGTTGCCTTTCTTTCATCTCTTGCAATCTTTTTTCAGATTCGGGGAAAATCGTCTTTGCTGCATTTTCATTGAAAACAAAATATTTATCCGGAAGAAGAGTCTCAACAGCTAAATTTATATATTCTATGTAATTATCCTCTTTCCATATCTTTTCAAAAACACCTGATCTATATTCATTTCTATGTAAATTCATCTTTAACCATTCCAAGTATTGTTTCCACACCGTTTTATCATCATCAAAAATAAGCCAAAATAACTCTCCATAAAAATCAAAGTGAGGGCCAAGTCCATTAAAATACAATTTTTTTAAAATATCCATATTTGATTTAAAAGCACACCCTAAATATGTTATTTCCTCACTGCGAAATAACGTTCCTAAGAATTGGTGTACTGATAAATGTTTTGAAAGAATAATATTAGATATATAAATTGGCAATTCAGCATTATATACTGCATATTTTTCTAATGAATATATCCTAGGAACCAACGGCTCTTCCTTAGTAAAATTAGTTTCTAAAAAATGCTTATATTCTAAAGTGTTTTCCTTAGTAACCATTGATGGTGGTAAATTTTCAAAAATACTATTCACCCACCAATCCTGATCTTTAAACGAAATCGATTTAATAATTGATATAATTTCTTTATATCCGTATACATGAACCATATAGGGAATAATCTTTATCATGTGCCTGCCAAAAGGAGCATCTGCTTTTAAATATTCTTTGAAAACATCTATATAAATATCGGCTCGTTCGCAAAGTATTTCGAAAACCGCCTCAATTCCTGTTCCCATCATCCAAGCCTCATTGGGGCACTTGTCTTCTATATATGCGACACAATCAAAAAAGCGTTGATAGTCCTCAATAGAAAATTCGTATATAAATAATCTGATTTCATTCTTTCTCTCTAATTCATCCTCTTCTATTGTTCTTCCACGGATATGCTCTTTTGTTAAAAGATGATAAATCTGATATTCTCTATTTTCATTTAGTCTATTGTTGATATCTGGCAAAGAAATATCCATAAATGAGGCTTGCTTTTTGTATTCTCCAAAAATTTTAGCCTCCTCAAAATTTAATGTATCCCTATTCTTAAAATAATTATTAATCAAATTATAATCTGACTGGATTAATTCCTTCATTTGCTCGGGCTTCAACCCACTGCCATGCACAGTTTGAAGAATTGACAGTACAAGCTTTCTATACTTCGCAATTTCATAAAGAGAAAATAACGCTGTAAATATTTTTTCTCTTATAGCTTTGGTGGCATCGTTGACAACAATTGTCATTCTTACAAAACTCATGCTCCTTGGCGTTTCTCCTTCCTCTGTAAAACTCACCTCACTCTGTAATGCTTTCTCTACTACATGAATAAATAAGATTGTATTATTGTAATTAGCTCCCATTTCTGTAGCAACCCATAATTTCTGTATCAGAATATTTTCTTGTTGATATCTCCGACTATAGGACTGTTTATCATAAAGCATCCGCTCTGTAATAGCAAAATAAATATCCATTATATAATCTGGCCGTTTCTTATAATAGATTAGCAATAAGTCTATTGCATCTTCAAAATATTCCGTATTTTTAAAGCCTGCTAATATCTTTATTTCCCGCATCTTTATTCTGCTATAGTTTTTCTCCCTGTTAAAATTGAATGTTTTCAAATCAAACACACTGGACTCTTCTTTATCTATGAACTCTTTTAAGTACACTAATGCCTTCTCTAAATTCAATTGATAAAAACATTCTACAAAGTCAATTGCCAGGTCTTCCCTTGCATCCTTCCATGCAATATTCACTTCATCCTTAATAAACTCCATTAATTCTGCACCGCCAAACAAACTGATCAGCGTATTCAATGCATATATAAGTTTATTTTTGTATGTTGGAAAAATCATTTTGATAAAGGAAGACAGTTGGATCCAGCGTTTCTCAAACAGCACATAATATAATATATAATTTCCAAAACTTTGATCAGAAACTTTAACTATTTCCCCTCTAAACCAGTCTAGAAGTTCTATAGAATAGAGCCTTTCAATAATTTCTTCGCTTATGTTGTTTATACCTAGTTTTTCTATCCAATAAAGATAGTCTGTATTTTCTTTATATCTTATTGGGCCGAAAAAAGTTGTCAAGAAAATCATTAGCAGCTCATTTTTCCCCAACTCCGATTTTTCAAATACAGACTTATAATAATTGCTAAATATGTCTTCTGCATTCTGTATTGCAACCAATCCATCTTTGACCGATTTCAAGCCTGCTAACATTGCCAAACGAATATTTCCCTTTGCCACTTCAACAATACGTTGTAAATATAAATCATTAACAATACCAAGATTCTTTTTCAATATTTCTTTGACTTCATCACTTTTTAATCCTTCCAAAACAATTTCGTGTAATGCAAAATATGTTTTAGTAGATTTCTTCACTCTCTCTTTTGCATAGTCTCGAATTGTAAATACCAGTTTAATTTCTGATGTTGCTGTAAACTCAGTTATATAGTTCAATATATTTTCAAACCCACCAAAATTGTTGGCGTCATCAAAAAATAATAGGTATTTCCCAGGATCGCTAATATAAAACCTTAAATCATCATACAATAACTGCCCATTATTCTTAATACAATATGTATTCCACCCATCTTTAAAAAACACACGGCACGCTTCAAGAACAAGACGCGTTTTCCCTATTCCTGATGGACCTGTCACAAGAGTAACTTTATTTTCTTTTATGGAATTTACAACCTCATTTAATTCGCTTTCTCTGTAATAAAAATCAACATCTATAGGGGAATTAATTCCATTGGCATCATACGACTTCACAAAATCATCAATATCAAAAATCTGATGGGTATCAAGTGATATATTTAAATGATCGTACGCAATTCCTGGATATTTAAGTGCCAAATCATAAGATATTGTGTCAATTCCCAACAATTGAATCTCAACATTCTTAACCATATTCATTATTTCCGAGAACTGTTCGATATGTAAATTTGTTGACGTGTAAACACAAATGATCTTTTCAATTTTACTTTCTTCTAAATTAAGTTTGGCATTGTCAAAACAAGACAAAATATCTTTTTTTATTTTTTCTGCTGCCCTTTCTTTGACACTTCCATAATTAATCAAAATATACTTTTTATCTTTGGTCAAAACAAAAGAATCCGGTACTCCTTTAGTTGGTTTATTTGTTCCTGTCTCAACTCCTAATGTTTGTATATTATCAAATTGATATTTTTTATAAAGATATTCATCTATAAGACTCTGAAATGCTCCACCTTCTAACTGCAAAATGGCATTTTGTATAGAATTAATTTTGCTCATTCTAATCTCTCCTTGCCGAGTGCCAATATATCATCTATAAGCCAAAAATGTTTTTGTTCGTCCTATTAACAATACTCATCTTACCTATGCCACCATTGCATTGGCATTAATCTCATCAATAACTTTCCTTATCCCCATCCATACATTCAAATCGGTAAAAATATCCACAACACTCCCCTGATCTGTAAACGGTGGTTCCTGCAGCACAGATAAGTCTTTCATCAATCCATTATGTACAATATATTCAACAATCTGATTCACGAAGTAAATCTGTCTGCTGTCCAGATTAGCCTCATTCAGGTATTCAGAAAATGCCTCTTTTGCTGCATTCATATCCAGGCCTACAATCTCACGGACAAATTCTCCAAGAGGTTTATCCCCATATTCTGCTTCATATTCATCCTTCGTTCCCAGATCACCCCACAGAATTTTCTCCAATGTTTTGATATCATCCTGAGTCATCGGCTTATTCTTTTTCAGTTTCGCAATGACAAGGTCATCCTGATGCTGGCGTACATAATATTCTGCCTTCGCCTTATAGTTCTTTAGATCATCGTTCTCCAGCTCTGACTCTTCCCATTCAATAGACAGAATGTCATCTTCAAAATTTGTGTCATAACGAACCTTCTTCTTCGGAAGATACTTCATTAGACCACGAAGACTTTCCCGGATATGTTCAAATTCGCTGATTCCGGCACGCTCCAGATAATCCGTATGGAGAATCTGATTGATCAGCTCTGCCTGTACCATAATTTCTGGTATGTTTGCCACTGTAGAAATAGCGCTGACCTTTTTCAATAAATCACTACGGGCTTTCCCATATTTCTTTCCGATCAGATATGCCAGTTCTATTCCATACATCAATGCATCAAACCGGACTGCGCTTGCCTCGTCTCCATCCGGCAGGATCAGCGGAGCCAGTTCTTCCTTTACAAGCAGTGTATCCTCATAGCTCAGAGTCTGGTAGCTGGATTGATCTGAATACAAATCCACATATTTCAGATGCTGACGGACTGCAAAGTTTTCCCTGTTCAGTTCCTGCACTTTCTCACTCATATGCTGTATCAATGCATTCCGGTAGGCAATCAATCGTTCTGTCTGGTATTCCATATCCTGCAGTTTGTAAGTAATCTGAAATTCCAGATTAAAAATTGCTCCCTGCAGTGCCATCATATTGGCTGTTGCCTTTCCTTTGTTCATACGGAAAAACTCGAAGTTGCCACAAAAATCAAAAATATAAAATTTCTGCTTGTCCTCTCCATCCAACAGACCGGGACACAGACGGGTCCCCCGTCCGATCATCTGCCAGAATTTTGCTTTACTCATGACTTTCTTGAAGAAGACAAGATTCAATACTTCCGGCACGTCAATTCCTGTATCCAGCATATCTACGGAAATGACAATCTGAGGAAGTTTATCCGGTTCCGAGAATTCATCAATGGCGCTCTGCGCATAAGTCATATAATTATCAATAACTTTCGCATATCCCGGCAGATTCGGATATTCTTTTCCGAACACTTCAAGAATCTTTTCCGCATGGTCGTGATTTTTAGCAAAGATAATCGTCTTGCCCAAAGTTTCTCCATAGTTAATACGGATCCCCTCTGTCATAAGAATATGCAGCGCTTTTTTTATAGTATCTTCATTGAACAGCCAGGAATTCAATGCAGAAGAATCTATTTTTTCCGGAATTTCTCCGTTTTCACTTTCAAAAGTAGCTTCATAGGCTTCCTTATCTTCCTCTGACAATTCATCATACACAATTCCCTGCTCAATAAATTTCAGAGAAGATTCAACAGAAAGAAAATCTACCAGATAACCGTCTTTGACGGCTTGTGCCAGATCATATCCATATGTAGGCACACCGTTTTCCAGCTCAAAAATATTGTAAGTGTTCTTATCAATTTCATCCTTTGGGGTAGCTGTCAGACCTACCAATGGGGCATCAAAATAGGTAAAAATATCCTTATACTTATTATAAATAGACCGATGAGCTTCATCACAGATTACCAGATCAAAATGCCCGCAGGTAAACAGTTTTCCCTCTTCATCCTTTACCGAATCAATGCAGTTCATCATAGTCTGATAGGTGGAAAAGACGCAATGCGCCTGATAATTATCCTTTTCCTCACAGAGATTTGTCACAGATAAATCCGGAAGAAGATTCACAAAACTTCGTTTTGCCTGTGTGACCAGAGAATTTCGATCTGCCAGGAACAGGATATTCTTTACCCAGCCATGCTGCAACAACACATCGCACAGAGAAATAACTGTTCTTGTTTTCCCTGATCCCGTCGCCATGACCAGCAATGCTTTCCTGCGATTCTTCCCAAAACTGTCGCAAACCGCCTTAACCGCACCTTCCTGATAATACCGCCCCGCAATATTCTTATCCACAGTAATATTCTTCAGACTTGTCTTCATAGACTGCAGGTTGAACCATTTTTCCAGATCTCGTTTGGAATAAATCATGGATACTTTTCGTTCCGGATACTGACCGTCATCAATCCTCGTATCAAATCCATTAGTCAAGAAAATAACCGGCCTTCTACCATACTGTTTCTTCAACAGATCTGCATATAACTTTGCCTGTTGGCGGCCCTTTGCCACGTCAACACAGGTACGTTTTGCCTCAATTACCGCAAGCGGTCTGTGGGCATCGTCATAAAGCACATAATCTGCATAACCGACCTCTGACTTATTCGGCATTCCCGTAAGTTCCACTTCATTAATCCAGTTTTTTCCTTCCGTCCATCCCGCATCCATCAGCATGGTATCAATATAAATCTTTCTTGTCTTATACTCAGACAGATCAAGAGGCTTCGGTACATAAGTCTGCTGTTGCTCTTCACGTCTTGCGGTCAATTGCTCTTTCAACGCCTGATTTTCCGCAATGAGAGCTTTCAGATCAATTTCCGAAATTGGCGGCTCATCTTCTAAAACAGGTTGTTTAGATTCTTCAAGAAGTTCTGCGTTGAATTGCCCTTCTGTATAATCTTCTGCGTAACAATACGCCACAAAATCCAGAAAGATATACAGATTTTCCAGACATAATTTTGCTTTATCCAGAGTGATTTTCTTGCCATTATGAGCCACATTATTGCCCAGCCTGCGGATAAAGTCCATTCTTTTCCAAAGATCCGGATCCACAATATCCCGGAACTCTTCTGTGCTCATCAGACTGACCAACGTATCCTGATACGGTATTACAAGAGAACCATCCACGGAATACATCCACTTGATGGCAAACTCCATGGCCCGGCGACAATTGATTACGCTGGCTTCCATATCAATATGTAATATTTTCTCAGCAGAAATGGCTACATCTGCGAAAGAATCAAATTGTGGTTCTTTCTTAAGAAAATCAAAGTTGGTCATAAAAATCACCCCTTTCCTCTATGGCATTTAATTTACTTCCAATTAAGCTCCTCTGCCATTACTCCAAGACATCCTAAAAAAGCTTGTTGCTGATGTTCCTGGTCCATATCTTTTACTGCATCACATAAATCATGCATTGCCTTTATAGCATCTCTGACCTTTTTATCTTGATTTTGTTTATATTCAAACTGTCGTATCTGATTATAATAATCAGGATTTACATACTGCGGATTAAACATCATGTTGTTGAAATATGAATTCATCGCTTACTCTCCTTTATCCAAAATATTTCTGCATTAAACTATCAAATAATAACTGTGCTTCGTCTGATGAATTTTGTATTATAGCTTTTGATTTGTCAATCTGGGCGACGAAGGCGGCAAACTCGTTTTGCAATGTTATAGGCACATCAAAAATTTGGCATTTTTTCAGTGCAAATATTTTTAACTCTGCAAATGTTGTTCCAGATGCAATATTACTATAGTCTGCCATAATCCTATCTTTCAAGGTATACAGCAAAAAGACCGGATTATAGTTACTGTCTATTGCGTGTATCCATAGAACACGACCATCCTTGAAGTAAAATGGTTCATCTGTATTAACCATCCAGATTCGACCATCCGGACAAATAGACGGCATTAGTAAATCACCAATTTGTGGCGTTCCAGTGGCTCTACAAAGTTCTTCATAGTGATTCTCAGTAATGAATAATTGAGGAGTTATCTTTTTTCCCTCTGCGAGAGCGCCTATCTCTGTCCCACGATAGAACGGAATTCCTGTCTCTTGTAATTCTTCAACAAATACACGCTTGCTAGAACCTACTTCTGCAATCTCTTCAAGGCATCTCGTTTTCCATCCTTTAGGATTGATTATACAATCCCCAAACATTTCGATAAATTCGTTAGGTTAGAATCGATGATGGTGTAAACGAAAAAGCAGTTTTAAAC
>ERZ1643247.1495-NODE-1495-length-21299-cov-4.274430_pt1 | contig 21299 bp, 19 predicted proteins | sample MGYA00579264_ERZ1643247 | MGnify/ENA primary metagenome ERZ1643247 (study PRJEB29033, sample SAMEA4952262) | chicken gut metagenome | biome: Broiler Chicken; feature: Gastrointestinal Tract; material: Caecum | place: Ireland | collected 2018 | study: Broiler... | reverse complement strand
ATGGCTAGAGTTATCCCATATAAGCTAAGTTTATGGAAGGATATTACTGCTGTTTATAACACAGAAGTACCAGACCCTTCTAAGCTAAAACAAAACCAAATCATCTATGTCACAAATACAGAGTATCCCTCTGGTATTCCTTATACTACTGTATATAAAGGTCTTGGCGCGGGAACTAATCCGCAGACTTATTTATATCAGTATAAAAAAGGTTCTCAGGTTATTAGCGGAGAGACCACTATTGACCATATTAAAGTAGGTAAACAAGTTTTTGAGGAAATGGAAGTTGAAGAACTTTCTTCTGATAAATCTACTTTTGAGGGTAGAGCTTATAATATCAATTTAGTTCAAAATATAAATGGAATGAATACTCTTACCTTTTCAATTCCTAAAAAATATTTTGACAGAAAAGAGGGAAAGATGGTGAAAAACCATCTTCCCGATATGATTTGGAATAAAAATAAAATTAAATTAAAATATAAAGACAAATGGTTTACTTTTATCGTCAATGATAGAGTAGAAAGAAGAGAAGATAAAAAGATTATTTATGATTTCACTTGCGAAGATATGCTAATTAACGAATTAAGTAGAACTGGATACAGCTTGATTTTTGACGAAGAACATAGCGGAATTGGTACTATTGATGAATTGGCTCCAAAAATATTAGAAGGTACTGATTGGGAATATGTCGAAACAGATGCCGATGATTTTATTGAGAAAAGAGATACGTATGAAGAAGATGAAGATGGAAATATTATTTTTGACAATGATGGTTTTCCGATTGAAAAAGAAGAGACTATCTCTACTCAAAAATCAGAGTATAATGAAGTAGTTGGGCGCGCAGTATATCAGTATAAATACACATTAAATGGACAAACGCACGAAACTTGGCCAGGCACTAATGAAAAAATTTGGGGTTATAATACAAATAAAACAGTAACTAGCGATATTGCTAGAAACTTAATTTATAATAGCAAAGAATATACGGATAGTACGGGATGGAAATCTGGAACAACGGGAACTGGAGAATCTAAAGTTGATACTATGGCGATTAAACCTGTGGCAACTTGGGACAAAGACGATACTGGCGCCATTACTGCGGCAAAATATACATTAGAGCTTTCTTCTGTTGAAGCTAATGCCTGGGCTTATAATGATACTATGAAAAGTGCTAGAACTCAATTAGAAGAGGGAGAAAAATATATTTTAAAAGTTACTTTTTCAGGAACCGCCCCTATTGTTGCAATTACAAATAGTACAAACTTTACTTATGATTCCTCTTTTATTACTGATAAGTATACAATAAGTAATAATGATTATTTTGTATTTACACCAACAAAAACCACTTCTACTGCTTATTTAGCTTTTAATTTAGCATCTGCTAATCAAACTACAAAGATTACTAATGTTGAATTATTCCAATTAAAACCAAAAACTGGGAGTAGTTCAGAGAAGACTTTTATTAACGGGTTAAAGGGTAAATTAACTTCCACTCAAGCATCGGCTTTAGCTGATAACGTAGTTATGCCCGACTCTACTATTGACGCTTATTCAGAAATAACTGTCCAACTTTTCTATAATTTAGATGATAAGACAGTTGAATATGTAACTTTGCCAGAGGGCGCGACCCTTGAAAAAGTTATGTACGATAAGGCAAAAAAAGTTAGAACTCTTCAAGAAGAGAAGTCTAATAGATATAATCTTCTTCAAACTCTTGCGGAACTATTTGAAGGCTGGATTCGTTTTGAAGTAGAGTATTTGCCGAACGGTAAAATTAAGAGAGATGAAAATGGAAAACAAATTAAAAGATTAAAATTCGTTGAAGTTGTAGGAAAAAATAATTGGAATGGCTTTCATTATGGAACGAATTTAACTTCTATCTCTCGAACAATTAACAGTGAACAGGTTGTTAGTAAAATTTGGGTAGAAACAACTGAATCCAAAAGTTCTGAATCTGGTATTATAAGTATTCAAGACTCTGAATACAATAAACTTGGAGAAGTTTTCTTATATAATTTCGATTATTATGTTAAAATAGGAGAAATTTCTGAGCAGCAACTTTTAAATGATATGTACGGAACCAGTAATGATAATCTTGGTTTTGTTACAAAAATGCAAGCAGAAAATAGAAAATACAAGGATGCAAATACAAAATATAATGGATTAGTAACTACCGTAAATAAATTAAAAGCAGAAAGAGAAGGCACTATTTTAAGAATCCAGTCTGCTAAAGAGAATATTACAACTCTTGCCCGTGGACTTCATGCAACAACTAATGTCTATAAAGGAACTTATTTCCAAGTTAGCGTCCCAGAGGGAGATTTAATTGGTTCAGCAGACCAACAAAAAGATGCGAAGAACTCTATTATAAGATGGGGTACTTCTATCAATGACTTATATGCTTATCTAAAAACCCTTAATGCGCAATTAGGATATAGAGATAATTCTTCAACAGATATTAACGATACTATCTTTGAGAATGAAGCAGAAGCCGAAAAGGCGGAATTGACAACTGGATATATCGCTCAAATGAAAGATGCTCTTCAAGCTGCTCAAAATATTACTGATGGAAAGAAAGCATTAGTAGCAGAATTTGAAGAAAAATATATGAGGTATATCACAGAAGGAACTTGGCAAGATGATAACTACACAGACGCAGATAAATACTATTTTGACGCAGAGAGAGTGTTAGCTACTTCTGCTATGCCAACTGCTTCTTATACTATTGATGTACTTGCGCTTCAAGCCTTAGAAGGATATGAAAACTTTAGCTTTGAAATTGGCGATAAGACCTTTGTTACCGATATTGATTTCTTTGGTCTTGATGCTAACGGCGCGCCGTATAAACAAGAAGTAGTAATTTCTGAAATTAGTGATGTGATAGATAGTCAGAATTCAAGCACAATCACTGTTCAAAATTTCAGAACTCAATTTGAAGATTTGTTCTCAAGGATTTCCGCAAGCGTTCAAACTCTTCAAATGAAAGACCAAATTTATTCTCGCGCAGAAAACTTTACTGCCAACGGAGAAATTTTGGTTCCTATTCTTCAAAACACTCTTATCAATAATTCAATAACTCTTGCACAAGCAGTAGACCAAAGTGTTATTGTTAATGATAAGGGTATTGAAGTAACTGACATATTTAATCCTAATAAAAAACTGAGAGTAGTAGCTGATGGTATTTATATTAGTAGTGATGGTGGCTTAAACTGGACTTCTGGTTTGACTGCTAGTGGTATGAATGCAAACTTTATTACCACTGGACAATTAGATACCAATAGACTTCGTATTATGAATGGAGCTTTCCCTTCATTTGTATGGGATAAACTTGGACTTACTGCTTATCAAATTTACATAGATTCCGCAAAGGAAAATCCTGACGACCCTAAAAGTCTTACTGATACTGGTGGTTTTGTGCGATTTGACCAGCATGGAGTATATATTGTTCCAGATGGTGGCGACGCAGCCAAATTTGGATATGATAGTAATGGTATTCCGTGGTTTGCTAGTCAAGAGCTTATGCCTGACTATTGGAAGAACGGATATATTACTTGGTTTGATAGATTAAATTATATCCAAAAATATACTGTTATTAGTTTAACCTGGAGAGGTTTAAACATCAAAAGCTCTACTGGCTCTGTTGAAATCGGAACAGATTTGCCTGCAATTAGAATTTTTGATAACTTTGGTGGACAATACAGCGACGAAAACTATTGTAGAGTAGAGTTAGGCTTCCAAGATAATGGCAATGGCGGTATTACCCAAAGAAAGGATTGGAATGTTGAGTTAAAACAAGGCAATGAAACTTTATATGGTCTTGTTATTAGAAACTCTACTGGACAAACTGTTTTAAGAACCTCAAAAGATGGTAGTTTATGGCTAAGAGAAAATTTGTTCATTGGTGGAAATGCCGCAACAGAAATTGATTCTAAAATTGGTATCCAAGCGAATGGTAGAAATACCAACGCAGATGGCAGTCCTTTTGAGGGAGAAAATAAGTTTATTATATGGAGTAGATCTATCGGAGACTTCGCTTCTCAAGGAAAGACTGACTGGTTTGATACTTTTACTATTGATGATACTGGTGCAGTTACAGCAAATGCAATTACCATAATTGGAGATAGTCAATTTCACGGTATTGTAAATGCAACGGCAGGTCACTTTGAAAACATTATGGGATTAGGCTCTAAATCTGTAAATGAGGTTTATGATTCAGGTTTTTCTGCCGCTCCTAATAATGAGTATGAATATGTCCAAGTCACAGAAAGAGACTTTTTAAATGTTGGACAAGAAATATATGAAAAACAAGAAGTATCTGAAGAAGAAATAAATTATATTCAACACTATCTCTCTCGTATTGAAGGAGATGAAAGTGCCACTCCTGATAATAAATTTTACTATTATCAGAATGAAGAAGGCGTTGAAGTTTCTATTGCTTTTGAAGATATTTACTTAAAGACTTTAATTCAAGAAGATAAAGATTATAATTACGCAATCTGGGTAAAAAGATTATTCCCTAACGACAACACAGGAATTTTAGAATCAAGAACTCCAAATTTTTATGTTACTCATGAAGGACAACTTTATGCTTCAGACGCTATTATCACCGGACAAATAAATGTTTCAAGTGGTAAGGTTCTTGGTTTATTAGAAGTTGGAGATAATATTCAGATAAATGGAGAAAATTCATCTATCTCTGTATTTAGCACAGACCCAGAAACTGGAGAGCAAAGAATATTCTCGGTTAATGGCGCTGCAGAAGTAGAAGCTGATTCAATAAAAATAGGAAAAGAAGCCACTATAAAAGATTATATTCTTCTTGGTGATAATTTTGTTCTAAGTAATCCAAATAGCCAATACAGACAAAATGTTGTCTTAATGGCAGGAGAGTATGACACAAATGAACTAAAAACTGCATTAGATAGTGAAAATGAAAATGATTTTGCCTATCTTATGGTGAAAAAGAAAGATGGTTCTACTGAAGATAAAACTAAGTTAATTTTAACTTCAAATGGACAGCTTTCTGCTTCTCGTCTAAACATAAAGGGAGACGAAAGTGTTATCACAGGAAATCTAAAAATATTTTCAGATGATAAATCTTCAGCTATAACAATTTCCGCGGAAAAAGGTATTTTTACTTCAACCAAAGATGGACAAGTTACTACCGGATGGAGAATTGACAAAAACGGCTCTGCCGAATTCCAAAACGTTGTAGTTAGAGGTCTTATTAGTACTTCTGTTATGAAGTATAATGAAATACAAGTATCTAGTGGTAACTTACTAATTAGACCAGCATCAAAAATAGCTAGAGTTTTTGAAGGACTTGATATTCAGAACAATAAAGAATTTTATGGTTTTGTTACTGTCGAGACTTCAATTGGTTTAGTTGTTGAAGATAGAATCATGGTTCAAGTCAGCTATACTGATGGACGAAATCCATATTCAATAATTGGTACTGTTTTTGATATTCTAAGAGAATATCCAGATACATCTAACATAGAAGGACAAGTATCTGTTATCTCTGAAGAAGAAGAAGAAAGAGTAACAATAACAGAGAATACAAAAACTTTAGTAAAAATTTACAAAGATGAAATTGATGAATTAGTGCAAGAAACATTTAAGGACACCTTTGAATCAATAGATAATAAAAGCGTATTTGCTTTGATAAAATCCCCTTATGAATTAGTTGATGGAAGAGAGATATTTTTATTAGATAGTGAAACCGGAGAATTTAATTCTTATTATTTAGTATCTTCTAATATAACTGAAAATAAATATACTTATAGAGTTGATGAATCTGGAACTACCGCAGAAATTGGCTTAGAGAATATTTATTTAAGATATGACCAAGATTATTCTGATTTAGTTTTAATTAACTTAGGTGGCATAGGAGATGGAGGCATCGCCTTAAATGCTACTGCTAATGATAATTTTGGTAATGAATTAACAATAAATATCTTCCAATACGAACGAGAAAATCCAGAAGATGAAACTTCTGAAATCTTAAAGAAAGATAAAGCAGTATTAGGAAAACTCGACGGAATAACTGATGATTCTTTTGCTGGAGTATTGGATAATACTTCCTTATTGAGAGGTTTTGGTTTATATACAGAAAATGCTTTTATCAAAGGAACTATTACGACTGGAAAAGCAGGTCTAACCACTCAGTTATCTAATGAAGTGCTTCTTTGGGCTGGTGGTGTTCCAAGAAACGCGCCAACTATTCAAAAGACAGAGCCAGGCCCCGACGGAACAGAAGTAGAATTAACTGAAGAACAAAGAATTCAAATTGAGATGAATACTTTGGAGGATGGGGTAGAAGGTTTACCAACTTTTTATGTGAAAGAAAATGGATTTTTATTTGCAAGAGCTGGGTATTTCTCTGGTACTATTAGAAGTGATGATGCGATAATTTCTGGCACAATCGGTGCGCAAGGTCTAAAAATTAAAAATCCAAATACTGGTATATTTGTCGCATCGGATGTTCAAGAAGAAGATGAAGAAGGAAATATCACTACAAAAGAGCAGATTCATGCTGCTATTAACAATAGCGGAGTACAAATTTACTCTGGTGGAGATTTAGAGATTTATAAAGAATCTATCTTTAAAGATAACGATACTTCTTTACCTCCACGTCAATATAGTCCTTATATTTATTCTGATGATGATTTAGAAGGTCTAATTCTTCATAAGTTAATGGTTACAGATATTCCTAGAATCAGTGAATCAGAACCTATAATAGATAGAGGAATAGTTTTTACCCAAAATGAAATTGTATTTAAGAAAATCGAAAATACTGAATCTGGAATTGATAAAAAGAGAAGAGTAGTAAATCTTGATTCAAACGGAGAGACGAAACTAAGATTTTCTTATCAAGAGCAAGAACCTACTGAAATCAAAGCATCTGGAAATCACTTAAAAGTAGAAATAGACGATAGTAATCCGATAAACATTTATAAAGATGTTGTTAGCGTAAAAAATCTTGATGTTATTGATAGTGTTTATTTTGAAGAAATTATTATGGGTAAAGCAATAATTCGCCGCTCAAAGGAGACAAAGGAAGACGGAACAGTAGTCGATAAAGGACTCGATATATTCGTGGTATAAGGAGATGATAAATAAATGGCAAAGAGTGGTAGTTTTACAGGTTCAACTTCTCCATCTCAATCAAAATTCTTACCAGTTGTTTACTGGTCAACTGATAGGGATTTTTCCGAGGGAGAATGGATAGTTAATGTTTATGTTAATTATAAATGTTATGATGCTTACTTAGGTGTTATTGATTCTAGTCATGTTACAATAACTGTTGATGGCGGCGGGTCTAAAAAACCCGCTACCAAAAGAATTAGCGATAGTAATACTAAAATGCACGAAGGAAGATGGATAGATACTCAAACTTTTCGTATCCCTTTTGGTAATAGAACTTCAACTAGTATTAGTTTAAGTATTACTGATATGAGAAATATGGACTATTCGGAAGTAAGACTGAGAAGTTGCTCTGCTTCTGGAACTGCTCAGTTAGAAACATCTTTTACTGCTTGTAGTGCGCCAACTTCCGTTACTGCTTCGCCTTCTAATCCAAAAAGAGGTCAAACAGTTACAATCTCTTGGAGTGGTGCGAAGGGAGGAACCGAAAACTCTATTAACGGATATGATATTGAATATAAAGTTGGTTCTGGCTCGTGGATTTCTTGGAAGTCTGTTAGTTCTACAAGTACGAGTTCTTCTACGACTGACTCTTGGTCTCAGCCAGTTGGCCAAACAGGGCAATATAGAGTAAGAACGAAAGGTACGGCTGGCTCAGGTTATTACTCGGGGTGGGCTTATAGTAATACCATTACTATTGCGAATTCTGCTCCTACTATGAGTAGTGTATATTGTAACACCACATTAGTTCCTTACAATGGAGGTAGTGGTGGAAGCGCGTCATTTAGCTGGTCTGGTTCAGATGTTGATGGAGATAGTTTAAGATATAAATATAAATTATCTAGTTCTTCATCGTGGAGTGGTTATACTTCTGAAACAAGTAAAAACTTAACTGTTTCAGGGTTGCAAGGCTCAACAGTAACTTTATCTGTTATTGCAAATGACTATAAATTAGATTCTTCTTCAAAAACTTCGTCTAATTCTGTTAGAATTAACAGAATACCGGATACTCCTTCAATAAGTTTTGTTAATTCTTCGGGAGCTACAATTACTCCAAATGCAAAACCTACTTCGGTTTATTACAAATTAACTTCTAAATCTTATTATTCAGGAAGATTAAGTTTTGAAGTTTATTTAGAAATAAGTAACTATTCATCAATGTCAGTTATTTCTGGCAGATATAGTATGGGTACTTATTCTGGAACAGTATATTTAGATTTACAAGATAACTCAGGTCCAAGTCGTTATATAGGAACTAATCAATATTATAGAATTAGAGTGCGTGCTTATGATGGATATGATTATAGCTCTTATGCTTATAGTGCAGTAAAACAGAAAAATTCTCCTCCGAACTATGACTCTAATTTAACTAATATTTATGATGATACTGGAATTGAAAAAATTGACTCTGTTTATTGGAAATTATCTGATGGTAGAATCAGAAAAGGAAATATCATAGATAATAAAGTTATCTTGAGTTGGACAATGCCAAACACATCAGGAAGCTCTAATCTTAAATATGTAAGATTATATAGAAATATTAGTAACGATTCTAGTATTTCTAGTTGGAGTTTAATTTTAACAAGAACAGTTTCTGATACTATGTCTACTACTTACACAGACACAGGGATAGGAACTTCAGGAACGAGAATAAATTATAAATTAGTTTTTGAAGATGAATATGGATGGACTCAACAGGATTCAAATATTCCAATTTTAACCCTTTTTAGAAATACAAATCCTGTTTTTGTAAATTCTTATATTAGATTAAGTAAAGTTTCCTCAACAGGCGCGCCCACTCTTAAAATTTACAATAATGAAACAATTACAGTTACTTGGGCAAAAACAAGTGGAGATAGCGATGATGATGCTTATTTAATTACTCCCAATGGAGCAACAGCAGGAAGTTATATAAGTAGTCCAAACAAATTTAAAATTAGCCTTGTTTTTGATAAAGACCCGTTTATTTCTATGTCTGGCGGCTATCCTCAAAATAGTTCTGGCGCAGATATAACTGAAATTGTTTTAGCCCAAGATGTTAGAGCTACTGGAAATGATGCGACATATAATAGACAATCTTTGACAATAGGGCCTGATTTATTTAATAACTTTAATACAATAAGCAAAAGACAGCAGTACTCAAAAGTATCTATTCAAATTGAATCAGAGGATACTTTTGGTAAAAAAAGCACAAACAAGTTATCAACTCCTATTATTTTAGACTTTAGACAGAATCCGATTCTCGATTCAACTTTAGAATATACAATAAATGACCAAACAAATTCAATTACCATTGCTAAGTTAGGAGAAGCAATAACTTCAGAACCAAATGCTTATACTTCAGATAATTACTACATGATAAATTCAGGAGAAATGTTAAGGTTTAAATTTCCAAAAGCAATAAGTCCAAACGCGCCCGATTCAGGAGACGATGGTATTTATTCTTATTTAATTTATTATACTGTTTCAACAACAAACATAACTAATGAGAATTTTAGATTACTAAAAGAGATACCAAAATCTCAATTAACACTAAGTGGAGATTATTATATTTATGACCATACAGTTAGCAACTATTCTGTTAATAACTATGTTAAATTTGCTGTATCTGCAAAAGACTCTGGATATGGACAAACAGTTGCGGAACAAAGAGAAAATGCACTAGAAGGAAATCAAGTTGAATTTCCTTATACTTTAATGATTTGTAGGGCGACTAATCCAAGTATATCTATTAACGGATTAGATTTTGATACCGTTTCTACTGAAGAATTTTCAAGAGTAAAAGTTAATTTTACAATAAGTGATATTGGAGGAAGTATGAGTCCTTCTGGCAATTCAACAATAAGCTCATACTGGCAATATCGAAATTTTGAAAGATTTGCAATCGGAAAATTCTTTACTATGGAATTACTCTTATCTGAGACAGAAGATTTTACTTCTTACACGACCTATCCTCTCAATGTTCAAAATGGAGATTTATATCCACCAGAACCAGGGCAAAAATCTGACTCTGAAAAAGCATATGCTTATCCTTGGTCAAACTATGAAGTAGAAACTTCATCTGGACAGTTAATTTCTACAAAAACCTCTTATTACGCAAAACTCGTATTAAAAATTGGACATCAAAAGAGTTCAACAGAAACTTCTAATTATCTCTATGCAGAAACTCCGATTACTTTCTTGAGAAGTTTAAGAGCAGTACTCGCAATTAGAGATAAAAAAGTTGGAGTCAATACAAGAGACCCTGAGTGTACTTTTGAAGTATCCGCAGGAAGTAGTATAGAGGGAGATAAAAACTGGGTTCAATTTGACTCAGGTATAGAAGGCGACCAAGTTATAAGATTTGACCTATTAACAGGTCATATGGTATTGGGCATAATCGACTGCGGCCGCATTATTTAAAATTTGACTTTTCGCAAAAGTCTGTTATAATATAATTAAAGAAAAGATTAAAAGGAGAGTTGACTATCGAATGAAAGTTAATATGAGCACAGCTTTACAGATTAAAGGAATCGGCGCAAATATCGTAGATAAGAAAATGCCGACTAAAATTGCTTATAAATTTATGAAGCTATTGAAAGCTATCGAAGAAGAAGAAGGCTTCTTTAACGATAGAATGAGAGAAATCATTTTAGAATACGGCAAAAAAGGTGAGGATGGACAGCCTATTTTCCTTGAGAATGGTAATGTGGAAATTATCGAAGGAAAAGAAATTGAGTGTAATGAAAAGGTAAGAGAGCTAGAGAATCTTGAAGTAGAGATTCCAGATACTAAATTTACTCTTGATGAGCTAGAAATTCTTGAGCTATCTCCTCGCGATATTTACGCATTAGACCCAGTAATTGAATAACCTCTACAAGAATAAGTACCCTAACCATTAGGTTAGGGTATTTTTTTATACAAAGTTGAAAATTGGAAATTTTTTTATGGCAATACCCAATTTTTTGTAAAATTTCTCCCAGTTTTCCACTAATATATGGAAGGAAAAATAAAATTGAGGTGATTAAATGAATTATTCCTATTTTGGACAAACTGGGCAGGGTACTACTTCCGCTCCTCCCTCAAATCAGCCGGCAAACGTCCAGTCCGTTCCAACAGCCGCGCAACAAAGCCAACCTTGTATGATGAATCAAGTTCAGAGTCCAATGGGGCAATCTTTATTTCCAACTCCGACAGGAAGCGTTTATAGTTTAAATACCGCTACTGATATTGGAAACGTTCCCGCAGGAGTAGGAATTTCAGTAGGATTATGTCTACAAGAAAATGTTATGTATATTAAAGCTCTGCAAAATGGGAATCCAATGCTATTAGGATATAGATTAAGTCCGATAGAAGGAAGCGCAAATTCCCAAGCTCAACCTCCTGCCGCGATGCAAGAAGAAACAGAAGAACTTATTAAAGAAAATAAAAAGCTAATTGAAGTTCTAAAAGGCCATGATGAAAAAATTCAAATGATAGAAACTCAGTTAGCCAAAATGAAAGATAAAATAGGAGGTAAGTCAGAATGGCAGCTTTAAATCCAATGCAGTTAATGAATATGTTAAAAAATGGCAACCCACAACAGGTTGCCGAACAAATAATTAAAACAAACTATGCTAATGACCCAATGATGATGAATCTTTTACAAATGGGTCAAAAAGGTGATATTCAAGGTTTAAAACAATATGCTCAACAGTACCTAGGCCAGCAAGGGAAAAATTTTGATGCTGAAATGAATAACTTAAGGCAGGCAATAAAAGGTCTGTGAACATATTGTTAATATAAAAATTTTTATTAAGGAGGTCTTTCAATGACAGGTTCAGACGGAATCTCTGTTGCTGATGCTATTGCTTTAGGGCGCAATAACTATGGCTGTGGCTATGACGGAGATGGAATGTGGGGAGGAAATGGTGCTTGGTAGATATCTGCCACTTTATAAGGTGACTTATATTGAAAAATCGCGGAAAAAGACTGGAACCCTGAGATGGGAATCAGAGGTGAAGGTTTGCCGAAGGTAAACCAGCCGCAACGCATACGCACTGAAAAGATATAATGTGTGCACGAGGCCGCGACAACTATTTACAAGTTTTAAAAGTTATGGTATAATATAATAAAGAGGTGATAATAATGGCTCCAAGGAAGCTAACTTTAGATGATTATACTGTTACGAGAGATGGACAAATAATAAATAATACTAATGGACATATATTAAAGCCCCAACCAAATAGTAAAGGGTATTTAAGGGTTATGATTGGAGGACAGCGATATTTTGTTCATAGATTAGTAGCCGAAAAATATATAGAAAATATAGATAATAAAGAGCAAGTAAACCATAAAGATGGTAATAAAAATAATAATAGTGTCAGTAATTTAGAATGGGTATCTAATTTAGAAAATAGAACTCATGCAGTGAAAAATAAATTACATCTTTGTGGAGAAGATTGTCCTTGGGCAAAATTAACTCAATCAGATGTTGATGAAATTAGAAAAAATACTGTTTTATCAATGGAAGAATTATCTAAAAAATTTTCTGTTTCAAAATCTACTATACAGGATATTTTAAAATATAGAACTTGGAAAAATAGTTGAAAAGATATGCTGAACTATTGCAAAATCAAGCAATAGAAGTAAAAGATAAAAAACTTTTACGATAACAAGATTGGGATTATTATCCTTCTATTATTCTGCCGTGGTGGCTGGGGTGGCTTTGGCTACGGTGCGAATAATGCAGGATATGACGCTTGTTGCACTCCAGCGACTCAGCAAGGTGTGACAGACGCTTTCAACTTTAATCAGTTAGACAATGGTATTAGAGGTATTTCAAACGGTCTATGCGATGGCTTCTATGCTACTAACAATGCTATTAAAGATGTTTTAGCTGCTCTTCAGAACTGCTGCTGCCAAACTCAACTTGGTATGTGCCAAGGATTCAATGGCGTAAATCAGGCTATTGCAAATCTCGGATTCCAAACTCAGCAATGCTGCTGCGACATTGACAAGAGTATTATGCAGTCTTCTTTCCAAAATCAGGCTGGATTTAATGGTCTTTCTAATCAGTTATCTTCTTGCTGCTGCAATTTAGAGCGTGGACAGGACGCTATTAAATATCAGATGGCTAGAGATACTTGCGACATTATTGCCGCTGGTCATGCTGACACTGATAGAATTATCAACCACTTAACCCAGACTGAAATGGATAGACTCCGCACTGAATTACAATCTGCTCAGTTCCAGTTATCACAAATTTCTCAGACTAGCAATATTGTAAATCAGTTAATGCCAGTTGCTAAACCCGCCTACATCACTTGCAGTCCTTATGCTTCTGCTTTTGGTTATCCTTATGGCGGATTCGGCAATTTCGGGTGCGGCTGCGGATGCAATAGTGGTTGCGGATGCTGCTAATTAACAAGTTCTCCGCTAATGCGTGATTTTGGAGGAGAGTATAATTATATACTCTCCTCTACTTTTAAGGAGTGATTATTATGAGTTGCCCAAACTATAAAAGACTATGTAAAAGACTTATAATTTCAACCGCAGTAACTTTTGAAAACAATGCTCTTGTTATTAACCTTCCAGAAGGAAACTATGCGAATAACGAGAAATATTGTATTGTTGTTGCTCAGAATATTCCTGATACTACAACTATTACTGCCCCTGTTGAGATTTCTATTGGCTCAGGAACTACTACTTATCCACTTGTAAATTGTGATTGCTCTAATGTATATGCCTGTTCGATAAACAGAAGAACAAGATATTCAGTTTGCGTTTCTACAAATATTTCAAGTGGAGTGTTTAAATTATTAGGAAGATTGCCTTGCTCTCAATGTGCAAATAATTTAGCTTCTCTTCCTGCTCCTGCGGCCGCACCAGCGACTACCGCAGTTACAACTACTTTTCAAAAAGGAGCTGATAAATAATGGATAAACTTTTTGAAAATGCTAAGAAAGAGTTAAAACAAATCGAAGAAGCTGGTCTAAATTCTGGTAACTTAGACAATGCTTATAAACTTGCAGATATTGCTAAAAATATTTGTAAACTAAAATCAATGGAAGAAGGAGATGGTAAAATGCGTGGCGGTTATATGGATGACTACCGCGATGGCAGAGGGGGTTATCGTGACGGTGGCTATCGTGATGGCAGTTATGGTCGTTATGATGATGATATGTACGGAAGAAGGGGTATCCCCGGACGTATGTATGAAAGAGATGGAAGATACCGTGGAGATGACAGATGGCACGAACATCTAAACCGTATTATGGATGGAGCAGATATGTATGAATACGGAAGAGGACGTTATCGTGACGGCGGCGACAGCGAAAGAATGCACGATGGCCTTGAAAAATTAATGTATGCTATCTGTATGTTCATCGAATCAACCATAGATTTTGCTGAAACCCCAGAAGAAAAAGAAATTATCAGAAAACACGTTCAAAAGATTAAAAATATCTAATAATGTTTAAATATTATAACGCAAATCCAAGAGGCAGAAGAGTAAATGATTGTACCGTAAGAGCTATTTCTTTAGCTACGGGGCGGTCATGGGATGAGACTTTTGAAGAACTTAATAAGTTCGCCCAAGCTCAAGCTATAATGCCCGATGATGTTGTGTATATAGATGAATATTTAGATAGACATTTTGAAAAGATTTACGGATGCAAAGGTAATGTAAAAATTTCTGTAGGTGAATTTGTTCGGTCGCACCCCATCGGAGTTTATTTAATCACCATGAATGGACATATAACTTGCTGTATTGATGGGTGTATTTATGACACTTTTAATCCAGAAGATAGATTAGTATGGGGTGCTTACCGAGTAGAATAAAGGGAAAGAGAGTCAATCGACTCTCTTTTTCTTTTACCATTCTATCATAGTATTATTATGAAAATTTCTTTCTGCTTCATATTTACCGATACAAATTGCGTCCGCTTCGTCTTGAGAGACAGAAGTATCATACCACTCTTTTATTAATAGCTGGGCACTTCTTTTCTTATCTGTTCTTGATCGCCCTTTTACTCCGCAATAAGAACGCCAAGTCGCCGCGTGAACTATATCGTATTTTATATTATTAATATAGAAGAAGTTTAAGAGAACTCCTTGGAGATGAGCAAGAGTTTTATAGGTAGTAACTCCTTCTATATTGTCTCCGTTCTTTGCTCCAAATTGTTGAAGTTGAATATCTTCAATTACAACTCTATCTGGCTGCCACATCTCAACCATACTTGCTACCCACTGACGGACACTCTCTATCTTTTCGACCGCCGTAGCTTGATTCGATTGAAAAATTCCGCACTGAACTAATTCTTTATCATCAAAAATTGCCCAGCCACTAACATTAGTAGCTTGATCAAAGGCTAGTATTCTTGTCGCTCCATTCTTTCTAGGAACAACTTTCATCTCAGAAGACTTGAGAGGATTTTTACTACAAATTGGACACTCGTGATAAACTCTCCACTTACGATAAGTTAAATACACCTTATGATTTTCTGGACAAATCATTTCTAATTCAGTATCCAAATTGTGATATTGTTCTGAAAGTAATTTCCAGCCCCTATCTTCCATTTCCTTTCTAATATCTTCAATTTTAAACTTCATTCATTCACTTCCCACTAGAACCGAAGCCGCCACCTCGATTTTCTCCAATAGCTTCAACAGAATCTACTTTCTTAAACTTAATCATTGGAGCTGGCTCAATAACAAACTGAGCAATTCTATCGCCAGCGTGAATAGAATATGAAGTTGAACCAGTATTATGAAGAATAATTCCTACTTCATTACGATAACCAGTATCTCATTATGTTAATATATAGGCTCTTTATCCTATATTTCAATAGATTTTTATTCTCTATTGTTCAGACTATATCATCACCTTTCGGTGTGGGGTACTCGTGTTAGGCTTATTGTTTCCTTTACTCACCTATTAGTCGTTGAACCTTCCTAAACTTTAAAAAGGACGTTTAGGCTCGGCTGCTGATTAGCATTTCAGCTTTCCAGCAATTCTCCCCATTTTAAAACCACAGATTAAAATTTTTAACAGCTTCAATATTTTCAGAACGATTAGTTGAATTCGTTTCTATTCTTCTAATTAATTCTTCTGATATTTCTTTTTTCCTTTTTAAACATTTTATATTTGAACTATAAACAAATTTTAAAAACATATATTTTTCAGTAGTATTTAATAGTTCAATACTACCAAATGGCTCTTTATATTTTCTTTTGTCTTCTATAATTTTAGAACTAATATGAAAATCTTTTAAAATATTTTGAAAATCTTGGAGATTTTTTATTGGACCAGATATTCGAACATGACTTTTTGAAATAGTATTATCTTTTGGAATATCTATACTTCCATCACCATCAAAATATCCTAAAATAAAATCTTTAATAAATTCGATAGGAATTTTTTGGACGATAGCTTTTATAGATAAATCATAAGTTTTTCTAATTCCAATTCCAATATTAATAAGTTGATTAAATAATATATCGCTACTTATTTGTATTGTAGCCATTTTTGTATTTTCTCTTCTTTTATCTTGGGTAATAGATATAGGTTTCATCGTATTTAATTGTTCTTGAAAATTTTTTAATAATTCTATATCTTTTTCATTTACAGAAATTGAAATTAAACCTTTATGACCTTCTCTTCGATACAGGTTTCCATCTGCGGCTATAAATCCAAGCCAATAAGCTTTTTCTTTTGTATCAATATTATTAAAATAATTTTCATCACAAGAATAAATTTGTCCGTCTTGTCCAGTTATATTATTTTCTTTCCAAATTTTTTCTATAAATGGAATAGAACAATTTAACTCTTCAGCTAATTTTTTTCTAGTTTTTTTACCTTTTTGAGAACAAATATATTCTGTGTTTTCTCTTAATTTTGAATTTAATTCTGTCCAAGATATCCCTAATTTTTTTCTGTGATTAGAAATTGTTGATTTATTACAACCACACTCAAGAGCCATTTGAGCATTAGTTTTTTCTTTATAGTTCATTAAAATGTATTCATCAATATTAAGCTTTTTCATTTAACTACCTTTATGGTTCCAGGGGCATTTGCTACTCGAATTCCAGTTTTAGCACTCATACCACTTCGCGGGCGAACGCTAATCATCCATCCAGCAGGAATGGCGACTTTTAAACCAGTAGGGATAATTTTCGTTTCTCCAGGAGCAATTTCTGTATCTTCTACTGCATAAACGTCACAGCCAGCATCATCAGGATTAGCATAAGTAGGTTCTTTAGCGTTTGGATGACAGAATTCAACAGCAACGGCGACAGAATCTCTATACCCTACTGAATTTACGAGATCTTCAATAGACTTAATAATAAGATCTAAAAAGTCTAATTTCTCTTGAATCAATCCCTCTTCTTCAAATTCTTTCTTTAATAGCTTAAATCCATCAATAACGTCTTGTTTATCTTTCTCAGAAACTCCCTTTTGAAAAACTTCTTTCTCAAACTCACCATTTTTAACAGTTTTAAGAAACTCTTCTTTCATTTGGGGATAAACTATCTTAAACATTTCATCAGGCATTTCAAATATATAAAGAAGCCCTGTCGCTGCTTTTTCTACTTCTTTATCTGAAATATTATTTCCATTCATATCATAAATATTAGCCATTTTATCTACTCCTTAAATGTTATCCCAAACTGTTCCATATACCTTGACGCAGCGGACGATCCACGCTTCGTCAATAATTTCGCCTTTTGATTTCTTCTCTTTATAGGTGTAACCGCAAGCTCCTACGCTATAACCATTCGCAGTCGCTTCACTACGAAATTGCTCCATAGCTTCTTTTGCTTCAAGTTCGCTGTCTACTCGATATTCTTCAGTTTTCTTTAAAAGTCTCATTTTATTCTCCTTTAATATTTGTTATTGGTACAGTTGATACTGATGTCGAACTTTGATCTTGAGAAAGATAAGTAATATATGGTTTATTTGGATTATAAGGTTCTGTATAAGTGGTAGGATAACAATAAACATATTTCTTTGAACCTTCTGAATATCCGTCGTCATATACTTCGTCTAAAAGTTTTTCTAATTCTTCTTTCGTGAAAGAAATTCTTCCATTTTCATCAAGACTAAAAATCTTATATTTCATCATTTATCCTCCAAACAAATTAACTCTTTCCAAAGCTTTCCTTTTATTATATCAGAAATAGTTGCCGGAGTAACATTAAACATTTCTGCCAATTTTCTACCTGACCAATTTTTGTCTCTGGGTTTGTAATGATTTCTAATAAAAAGAATATCCTTTTCAGTAAGTTTACTATTTCCATTATTTTTCGCCTTTTAAGTTTCGTTTTTCTTTGAGTCCAATTCTATAGGCGTGCTTATTATTTTCAGATTGAGAGATTATCTCTAAATTAGAAACTCTATTATTTTCTTTATTTCCGTCTATATGATTAACAGTTTCTTTTATTGGCATTTTATTATTTAAATAAACAGAAGCAACTAATCTATGAATATAAAAATTTTTCTTTTTTCCGTTTTTACATAATGATACTGAAAGATATCCGCTATTTGTTTTCCAAGGTGATAGTTGCTTTCCGTTATGAAAAACTTCTCCGTTTTCTGTTATTTTATATTGTTCATAGTTAGGTATTGATTCCATAACATATCAACTCCTGAGAATAAGGAAGTTCTTCAATCATATGACAAAAATCTATCCATTCATCGAGTTTATGTGCTCTGCGAGTAAAGTAGATATTACGAAGAACTTGATAATTTGCTTGCCAAGTTCTTTTTTGATTAAAACTTTGTGGAAGAAGTTGAATAAGGGCGCGCCAGTATCTTTTATCTCCAGTTTCTTTATAGCATTGATTTAAAGCAACAACAGAATGAATAGAATTATGAATCAAATCTCGAATTGTTTCATAAGCTTCATTATGCTCTTCCAAATAGTTATCATCCCACGCTACATTTAAATCTCTAAAATCTTCATCAATACTAAAAATTTCATTATAATTAGTAAGATCAGTTTTATGAAGAGTGTGCATAGTTGAGCAACTATCCGCTACTGTCCCTATTTTATATGTATCCATTTCAGACCACCAATAACGAGGAGCAGTAATATCCATAGTAACATTAATCATTCTCATAAATTTAGAATGGTCAGTTCCGGCGCGAATAAGAGATTGCATAAGTTTTAGGTCATTTGGGCCAATATTAAACGTTCCAATCAAATGCCAATCTTCTACACACAGATTATCTACGTTATAGAATTTACTATCACTTTTATCCCAACTATTCATGGGATTTCTACATCCTCTTATTGCAGCCTCAAAACCAAAAGTCTCTATTTTATTTATACTAATCATCTTAATCCCATCTCCCTAATTTTTCTTGAAACAATACTTCTACTACAACCGATATAATTAGCAATTTCTGAATCAATTAAACCCTGTAAATGTAATGTTTTAATTGTCTCTAAATCATCTTTATTAAGAACTCTATAAGTTCCATGGGGATTAGTAACTTTTGTTTGCAATCCATTTTGATACGAATGCTTAATATTTTCAGAACGAGTACACCATTCTAAATTCTCTAAGCGATTATCCAGTTTATTACCATTTATGTGATTTACGTCATAGTTTTCCATATTTTCAATAGGAGAAAAAGTTGATAATATTAATCTATGGACTAAAAAATTTTTTTGAAAATTGGGGTAATAGGATAATACAACTTCTTTATAACCATTTTTATCAATACAGCCCTTCATTGGTTTTCCTCTTTTACCTATAACTTGACCATCTTTGGTTACTTTATATTCTGGATAATTGGGAATCGCTGATTCCCAACCAAATACTTCAATATTTTCAACTTTAATCATTCACAAATCTCCTTTACCTTTTCTAATAATATTATATCACAAAAAAGAGGTAAAGTCAAGATTAGACTTTACCCCTTCATGTTCAATCCATAAGAATCCGTTTCATAAAACTTTATCCAATACGATTCTCGTTCAAGGAGCTTATCTTTATTTACTTCTTCTAATAATTCAAAAGTAAAATTTTCTGCTCCTTTCTCTTTCATTAAAGTATAAAGTTGATTTTTAGCTATATTGCCTATTTCTAAAGATGACTTACAATGTTGATTCCATCGTTCACAAACATCAACACTTTTACCAATATATGCTTTATTATTATCTACACAAGTTATTTTATATATTCCACTTATTTTTCTATTAGAGTCAAGAACTCTTCCGCATAAATCTTTTAAAGGAGTTTGATAATAAGTAGACCAAATTAACTTATTTAATATTTCTTTGTTATTAAGTTTAGGTGCAAAAAGTCTTAATTGTTGAATATCTTCTCTGTCTGCTTCGCTAATTTGAATCATAAAGAATTTTTGATTATCTTTAATTTCTTCTTGTCGTTTTTGTTCTTCAATTATTACTCTTCGCGCTGATTTAAAATCTTCTAATTCTTTTTGAATTTCTTGAATTTCTTTATTATATTTTAATTTATTTTGATTATGATTTAAAAGCAAAAGTTCATCTGCTTTCTGGAGCTTCTGTTTGACCTCATCTAGTCCATTTTCGTAGCAAATTTTTAATTCTCGTTCTTGAGCCTCTTTCATCGACTCGGTTAGCTTATTGAAACTATCAATAGCAGAATCTGTTGCTTTTTTAACGTCATCAAACTCTTTCTTTAAGTTATTTGTTTTTTCTGTTATATTATTTAATTTTTCTTCTTTCTCTTTTATTTGTAAATTATACTCGTTTAATAAAGAAGTGTCAATAACTAAATCCTTATGTCTCTTTATTAAATATCCTATAATCAGCCCGACTACTGCGGCCGCAACTATAAAAAGAATAATATACCATTCCATTAACTACTCCTTAGATGAACTCTGTGGCAATTTCATCTGCTATTCCTAGCTCAAGCGCCTCATCTGCAAATAGCCACCAATCATCTTTAATATGCTCATTATATAATTCTTCGGTGATTCTCGTATATTTAAGAGTGATTTCTTTTAACTTCTTTCTCTGCTCTTTATAAAAATCTGCTTGATTTTGGAATTTATTCGCGTCCCCACTAACAGACCCATTTCCTTCATGGTATAGAAAAGACGAAGTGGGATAGGCAATTCTTTTATGACCCGCGATAAAGATAAAGAATCCTCCACTATATGCGCATCCTATATTGATTGTCCAGACAGGAGTTTTTGA
>ERZ1643247.1494-NODE-1494-length-21307-cov-115.862178_pt1 | contig 21307 bp, 20 predicted proteins | sample MGYA00579264_ERZ1643247 | MGnify/ENA primary metagenome ERZ1643247 (study PRJEB29033, sample SAMEA4952262) | chicken gut metagenome | biome: Broiler Chicken; feature: Gastrointestinal Tract; material: Caecum | place: Ireland | collected 2018 | study: Broiler... | reverse complement strand
ATACCAGGGTCAAAAGGAGTTAAGATATGAATATAGTAGTTTTAGCCGGAGGAAACAGTACAGAGAGAACAGTTTCCATTGTTTCCGGAAAAGGAGTCTGTACGGCTCTTCGGGAGAGAAACCACAGGGCAGTCCTCTTAGACGCTTATTTCGGACGGGAAAAGCTGGAAGAAGACCTTTTTCCCGCAGAATATGATGTGGAAAAAGAAGCCGCATGGATGGAGGAAAAAAGCCGGGATCTGGAAAAAACCATGAAAGAGCGGAAAGAGTTCTTCGGACCTTATGTGCTGGATATCTGCAGACAGGCAGATATCGTATTCCTGGCTCTCCACGGAGCTAATGGAGAGGACGGAAAGGTCCAGTCTGTACTGGATCTTATGGGAATCCCCTATACCGGTTCAGATCCTTTAAGCAGCGCCATGGCTATGGATAAAGGGATCACAAAAGTGATCTTTGAGTCGGCGGGAGTCCCTACTCCAAAGGGGGTTACTCTGGATAAGAAAACCTGTACTTCCAGACTGGCGGACTACGGCATGGATTTCCCGGTGATCGTAAAGCCCTGCTGCGGAGGTTCCAGCGTGGGAGTTTGTATCGCTAAAGATCAGAAAGAATATGAAATGGCTCTGGCAGAAGCTTTTTCCTATGAAGATGAAGTTGTGGTAGAGCAGTTTATCCAGGGCCGGGAATTTTCCGTGGCAGTAGTAGACGGAAAAGCTTATCCTGTCATTGAGATCGCTCCTCTGGAAGGATTCTATGATTATAAGAATAAATACCAGGAAGGCTCCTGTGTGGAGACTTGTCCTGCAGACATCTCTGTAATGCTCACCAAGGAAATGCAGAACTATGCGGAACTAGGATACAAGGCTCTCCATCTTCAGGCCTATGCCAGACTGGACTTTATCATGGACGAAGAGGGAAATATGTACTGTCTTGAGGCGAATACCCTGCCGGGAATGACGCCTACCAGTCTGATCCCTCAGGAAGCAAAGGTCATCGGGATCAGTTATCCCCGGCTTTGCGAAAAGCTTATAGAGGTTTCATTAAATAAGTATCATTAGGGGGAAACAGGCAATGAAGAATCTGACGTTAGAGCATATTGCCCAGGCATGTAAAGGAATTTATAAAGGCTCTGAAGCAGATAAGACCAGGGAAGTCACAGGAATCTACACAGACAGCAGAAAAGTCCAGGAAGGAAGTCTTTTCGTGCCTATTAAAGGAGCGAGGGCGGACGGCCATGATTTTATAGAAGGAGTTATAGAGAAGGGGGCTCTGGCCACTCTTTCCGAGAAAGATCTGGGAGAAAAGCCTTATCCCTATATCCAGGTGGACTCTTCTCTTCAGGCGGTAAAGGATATTGCGGAATATTATCTGAAGCAGCTGAAAATCCCTGTTGTGGGGATCACAGGCAGCGTGGGAAAGACCAGCACCAAGGAAATGATCGCCTCGGTACTTTCTCAGAAATATAAGGTGCTGAAGACCCAGGGGAATTTCAATAATGAGCTGGGCCTGCCTCTTACGGTGTTCAACCTGCGGGATGAACATGAGATGGCAGTGCTGGAAATGGGGATCAGTGATTTCGGAGAGATGCACAGACTGGCCAAGATCGCACGGCCGGATACCTGTGTGATCACCAACATCGGTCTGTGTCATCTGGAATTTCTCAAATCCAGGGACGGGATCTTAAAGGCCAAGACAGAAATTTTTGACTTCCTCAGAGAGGATGGACACATCGTTTTAAACGGTGATGACGACAAGCTGGTGACAGTAAAAGAAGTAAAAGGGATCCGTCCTGTATTTTTCGGACTGGAGAACCATCAGGGGATCTGGGCAGACCAGGTGCAGCCGGAAGGCCTTCGGGGGATCTCCTGCCGGATACATATGGGAGGAGACTCTTTTAAGGTCCTGATTCCCGTGCCGGGACGGCATATGGTATATAATGCCCTGGCAGCCGCGGCGGTGGGACAGATCTACGGTCTTTCAAAAGAGGAGATCAAAGAAGGGATCCAGAGCCTTCGGCCGGTAAGCGGCAGATTCCATATTATCCATACCGACAGGTATACCATTATCGACGACTGCTACAATGCAAATCCTGTTTCTATGAAAGCTTCTCTGGACGTTCTTTCCGACGCCCTCGGCCGGAAGGTAGCCATCCTGGGAGATATGGGAGAGCTGGGAGAGGATCAGGTGGATATGCACCGGGAAGTGGGAGTATACGCCGCTTCCAGAAATATTGACGTGCTCCTTTGTGTGGGAGAGCTGTCCGCCTATATGGCAGAGGCTGCCCATCTTACAGCTCCTGCAAAGGAAATCCGGCATTTTGCTTCCAAGGAGGAGCTGCTGGAAGACCTTCCTCATATCCTGGAACAGGGAGATAATGTTTTAGTGAAGGCTTCCCACTTCATGGAGTTTGGAAAGATCCTGGAAGCTCTTCAAGAATAAATCTTCGGAAGTTTTCCACTGCCGGAGGAATATAGATCTGGTCGTTGCTGACCATATAGATATTCCTCTGGGCAGTGGAATTTTTTATCTTTATTTTTTTTATATCCAGGTGATCCAGCAGGTCCATTTCCGGTACAATGGAAATTCCGAAATTTTTCGCGGTCAGGCCGGCGATAACCTGATCTTCTTCGGTTTCGTAGGCGATTAGGGGTCTTTTGCCAATCTTTTCAAAGAGCAGGTCCACATCATAGCGTACGCCGGAACCTGGGGAAAAATAAATGTAGGGATAGGGAAGGGTCTGTTCCAGATCTGCTTCCTCGTACCGGGCCAGAGGATGATCTTTGGAAACAATCAGCACTAACTGCTGGCCTGCCACGGGAACACAGCTAAGATCCTTTTCCTTTGCCGGATAAGAGGAAAAGACCAGATCAAAATGCCGGGCTTTCAGTCCTTCCAGAAGTTCACTGGTGACCCCTGTGTGAAAAGTAAAGCGGACAGGCACATCTGTATGGGCTTTCAGAAATTTTTCTGCCAGAGCCGGAAGCCAGCTGACTCCCAGCACCCGGAGAAAACCCAACCGTATGGTCCCGGCCCCCTGGGCGCTCTGCCTGAGCATTTCTACTCCGGAATCCAGAGTTTTTAAAGCATTTTCCGCACAATCCAGGAACTGCTCTCCGAAACAGGTAAGGGTGGTATTTCTGCCGGATCTTTCAAATAGAGGAACACCCAGTTCTGCTTCCAGCTGGCTGATAGCATGGCTGAGACTGGGCTGGGCAATACAGAGATGTTCCGCGGCTTTGGTATAATGTCTGGTATGGGCCAGTTCTACGAAATACCGGAGATGAAAAAGATTCATAAGATAACCTCCTTTTTCTCTATCCTACTATAAATCATAGATAAAATCTATTGTTTGATAAAAATTATTCATTGGATTTTAGGCAAAAAGAAATCTATGATATCTGAAGAAAGAGACAAGAAAGATCTTCGGACAAGAAAGGAGGAGAGCTGCCCTGTGAAACAAAACTATGCAGGGAACCGCTCTATGTTTTATGAAAGAGAAAAAAATACAGGTCAGAGGGGAACTGGCACTGATCCCTCTGATCTTTGTAAACAGTTTTGCAGTCGTGCTGATGCTGTATTCCGGGTCGGGGATTTCCGCCATTTCCAGTGTTCCCTATGCCTTTAACCAGGTGCTTCCTCAGATTTCCCTGGGAACCTGGACTTATATATTCCAGGCCCTCTTGGTGGGAGCCCTGTTTGTTCTCCGGGGAAAGATACATCTGCCCTATCTGCTCAGTTTTGTGGTGGGATTTTTCTTCGGTATAGCGGTGGATCTCCATGAAGCCTGGATCGGACTTCTGCCCAAGGGGATCTTCTTTCAGATCCTGTATTTCTGCATCAGTTATCTGCTGATCTGCTTTGGGATCGCTCTGGCTAACCGCTGTAAAATGCCTATTGCGCCTACGGATCTTTTTCCCCGGGAATTTTCTCAGATCACAGGATTTGCCTATTCCAGGGTGAAGATCTGTTTTGACGTGTCCTGTCTGGCGTTGACCGTCTTTATGACCTGGACCTTCCTTGGGCATATTAAGGGGCTGGGGATCGGAACGGTCCTGGCTGCCTTTACTATGGGAAAAGTCATAGGGTGGATCGGAGACTGGATGGACCGGCATGTGGAATTTGTCTCCTGCATGGAGAACCAAGATGTGAAGAGAAAGAGACATAAAAAACACAAAAGGCAGGTTTCCTTTGGAAGAATATAAAAGAAAAGGAAGGGAACTGTCCCATTAATCAAAATCAAGAAGATTTATATATTTTGCTGCTCAGTCTGCGCTGCTTTGCGTCTGTGGTCTCAAAGCGATGCCCGGTAAATTGGCATAAAATGTATAAATATTCCTGAAATATGATAAATGGGACAGCTCCCTTCCTTTTTATGCTGCTGCTGTCTGGTGTTTTTCCAGCATTTGCAGGATCACGTTCCGGGTATACTGGCCTAAATGTTTTTTGTCCTCTTTTGAGAGCTGGTCGGGATAGATGGGATCTCCGTATTCTACTACCACCTTGCAGGGACGGATCTTTGGAAAGTGTGCTTCAAAGATCTCCGCAGAATTGTGGATGGCCATAGGGATTACCGGACATCCGGTTTTGGTAGCGATCTTAAAGCTTCCTTCGTGGAAGGGCAGAAGTTCCAGTTCGCTGTCTCCTTTGTTTCTGGTGCCTTCCGGAAAGATGCAGATGGATATGCCGTTTTTCACTTCTTCTATAGCGGTGAGTATGGTCTTCAGACCTTCTTTGATATCTTTCCGGTTCAGAAAGAGACAGTGGAGATACCGCATCCAGTGGGAAAGAAGAGGGATAGGCTCCATTTCTTTTTTGGCAACATATCCTGTGGTATCCGGACAGAGGACATAAGTCAGAAGGATATCAAAAAAGCTTCTGTGGTTGCCGATATATAAAACCGCCTGGTCCGTTGGAACTTTTTCGTGGCCGATGATGGTGATGTCCGCGCCGGTAACTTTCAGGATCAGCCGGAAGACTGCCTGGATGATCCGCAGAGAGCTGATATCCTTTTTTCTCATGTTAAATTTCCCCAGTATCCATTCACCGAAGAGGATGGGAATGGATAAGATCAGATATCCGATCACAATGATACAGATGATAATAAAACGAAACATACGATTCAGTCCTTTACAAAATGTATTTTCTATACCAAATGGTATAGAACCCTGATATCATTCTATTATAATGAGTCTATGTAAAATCCGCAAGGAAAAACAGGTATATTTTTTGTGAACACCGCATAAATTAGGGATAAGGTTGATAAAGTGAGGGCGGCAGGAAAATTGAAAAGATTCGGAGCAGGAATTCTGCTTTTTTTGGCCCTTTGCTGTCTCCTGGGAGGATGCAGTATTGAGAAGGTCCGGGCAGGGGACGGAATAAAACCGGAGTATACGGTGATAAAGGAAGAAGACTACCCGGAAAAGGTAAAAGAACTGATCAGTGAAAACAGGGAAGAAGAGTTTCAGATGACTTATCAGGACCAGGGCTATCTTTATCTGCTGAAGGGATACGGGAAACAGGAAACCGGAGGCTACAGTATTCAGATCGAAGATCTGTCTCTTTGGGAAAACGCTATCCATCTTAAGACCGTATTGATGGGACCTGAGAACCGGGAAGAGCTGACAGACGAGCCTTCCTACCCCTGTCTGGTAGTAAAGATGAAATACCGGGAAGAGCCGGTGATTTTTGAATAGAAAAGGGGTAATCGTGTGGAACTGATAACGAAAAAAATGCATATGCTGGAGAGAAAATGTCAGGCAGTGAGCCAGATCACCTTTGACGAAGATATGAATGTACCGGATGTGAAGCCGGATATGGGCCGGATGATCCAGAAAAAAGGAAATATCCAGATCGAAGATATCCAGATCACAGAAGGCAAGGCTTATATTACCGGGGCCCTGCAGGTGTTTCTTCTGTATGTAAGCGACAGTGAAGAGCGGAATATAGAAAGCCTTATGGGAAATCTTCCCCTGGGGGAAAATCTCAATCTGGAAGGCCTGGAAAACGGCGATAAAGTTCAGTTGAAATGGGAGATCGAGGATCTTACGGTACACTTTATCAATTCCAGGAAGCTGAATATTAAAGCCCTGGTAACTTTTACTGCTTATGCGGAGGAGGTAGGGGAAACAGAGCTGCCCATCGGGGTGGAGGACCAGGATATTTCACAGAAAAAAGAAGAGCTTTCCATTATGGGAACAGCAGTACATAAAAAAGATACTATGCGGGTGAAGGAGGATATCAGCCTGGCTTCCAATAAGCCGGATATTTACCAGCTTCTCTGGGATACCGTAGAGACCCGGGGGCTGGATATCCGGACAGAGCAGGATAAGGTAGCTGTAAAGGGAGAACTCTTTGTTTTTGTCCTGTATAGAGGCAATGATGATAATAATTCCCTTCAGTGGCTGGAACACTCCCTGCCTTTTTATCAGGAACTGGAGTGTCCGGGGTGCAGCAGTGATATGATCCCCAATGTGGAAGTTTCCATGTCTCACAGCGATCTGAAGGTGAAGCAGGATGAAGATGGAGAGGAACGGATGATCGGAGTGGATGTGGTCCTGGAACTGGAAATGAATATTTACGAGGAGGAAGAGATCTCTCTTCTCCTGGATGTTTACACTCCTGCCAGAGACTGCCAGGCTCTTCAGGAGGAGAAAAGACTGGAAAGCCTTCTGGTGAAGAATTTTTCCAAATGTAAAGTCAGCGACCGGGTAAAAACAGAGAATGGCCAGGGAAAGATCCTTCAGATCTGCCACAGCGACGGCAATGTAAAGATCGATGACACCAGCATTACCGACAGGGGGATACTGGTAGAGGGGATCGTTCAGGTGCGTATCCTGTATATTATCAGTGATGATGATATGCCCTTTTATTCTATGGAAACTATGATCCCCTTTTCCCATCTTATCGAAGCCCCTGGTATCTCCCAGGATTGTACCTATCATCTGCGCACCGATCTGGAACAGCTTTCCACGACTATGATCGACAGTGATGAGATTGAAGTAAAGATCATTATCAATCTCAATGCCCTGGTGCTGAAAGGCATAAAAACCGGGATCATCCGGGGGATCGAAGAGAAAGAACTGGACCGGGAAAAGTTAAGCAGTATGCCGGGGATTGTAGGCTACCAGGTCCAGCCGGGAGATACCCTCTGGGATATCGCAAAGAAATTTTATACTACCATAGAGACTATTGTGCAGCTGAATCATCTGGAAGATCAGAATATCAGGCCCTATGATACTCTGATCCTTATGAAAAAGGTAGAAGGCTGAGAAAAAGCAGCCGTTGCGGCAGACTTTTTTGATCTCTGAAATAGACAGTGAGAGTATTCCGTAAGCTTTGGGCTTTTTGCCGGGGCTTTTGGGGATACTCTCCTCTTTTTTCTGTTGAAAAATACTTTTATTTCAGCTAGAATGAAATGTATTAGAAAGGATACAATATACAGGAGATAAGAGGGAGGAACTATCATGAGATTAAGAGCGCTGGCCAAGATCAATCTGGGACTGGATGTTTTGGGAAAGAGAGAAGATGGATATCATGAGCTGCGGATGATCATGCAGACCATCAATATGTACGATCAGCTGGAGATAGAGATCTGCCAGGAACCGGGAATCCATATTTCCACCAATCTTCCTTTTATTCCCACAAATGAAAATAATCTGGTGCATAAAGCTGCAAAGCTTTTAATGGATGAATTCCAGATCGCCCAGGGGATCCGGGTAGAGCTGCAGAAATTTATCCCTGTTGCCGCAGGCATGGCAGGGGGAAGCTCGGATGCGGCTGCGGCGATGATCGGCGTTAACCGCCTTTTCGGCCTGGGACTTTCCGTAAAAGAACTGATGGAGAGAGGGGTAAAGGTAGGGGCAGACGTCCCTTACTGCCTTCTGCGGGGGACCGCTCTGGCTGAGGGGATCGGTGATAAACTCCGTTCTCTTCCCGCATGTCCCGGCTGTTATGTGCTGATCGGCAAGCCGGGGATCAGTGTTTCCACAAAATTTGTCTATGAAAATCTTCATGCGGATGAACTGAAAGAGCATCCAAATATTGACGGGATGCTGGAGGCTATACAATGGCATAATCTGTATAAGATCGCGGATCTGATGAAAAACGTTCTGGAGACAGTGACCATTCCAAAATATCCGGTGATCCAGGAGATCAAAGATCATATGAAAGACCATGGAGCCCTGAACGCCCTTATGAGCGGCAGCGGCCCTACGGTATTCGGGCTTTTTGACGATAAGCATACTGCCCAGCAGGCCTGTGAAGCCCTTCGCGCCAGCCATCTGGCAAAGACGGTTTTCTTGACTACAGTTTTTAACAACGGAGGAAGGAGGAAATAAACATGGAGCTGGAAATGCATATGGATGAATATCTGCCCTTAAGGGATGTGGTCTTTAACACCCTTCGGGCGGCAATTTTAAAAGGAGAGCTGAAACCGGGAGAGCGGCTGATGGAGATCGCTCTGGCAGACAAGCTGGGGGTCAGCAGGACTCCTATCCGAGAAGCGATCCGAAAGCTGGAACTGGAAGGTCTGGTAGTCATGGCCCCCAGGAAGGGAGCCAAGGTGGCTTCTATTACAGAGCGGGACCTGAATGATGTGCTGGAAGTGCGTAAGGGCATGGAAGTACTGGCGGTTTCTCTGGCCTGCCAGCGGATCACAAAAGAAGAACTGGACAGGCTGGAAGAGATAGAAGGAAAATTTCAGGCTCAGATCGAGGCTGGAAATCTCACCGAACTGGCCGAACTGGATGTAGAATTTCATGATACCATCTATAAAGCCACAAATAATCAGAGACTGGTACAGCTTTTAAATAATCTCCGGGAACAGATGTACCGCTACCGTGTAGAATATCTGAAAGACATCGCGGTCCGCCGGACTCTGGCAGAAGAACACCGTTCCATCTGCGAAGCCCTCCGGGCAGGAGACGAGACAAAGGCGCTGGATTATATACGGGTCCATATCGATAACCAGCAAAAAGCCATCATCCGGGGTCTGAACCAGGACAACGAATAAAAAAACAGAAAAGCCACATACTAAAAGAGCGCACCAACACTGGCGGCGCTCTTTTTGTGCGATAAGAGAAGGAGATGTGAAATGGATCAGAAAATTTCCTGTAAGATAGAAGAAAATGAAGCTTACGTAAGAAAACGGCTGGAAAACTGTGATGATTTTATTATCCGCCCTATGCTTCTGGGAGAGGAGAAAAAGATCCGGTGTCTGGTAGTCTATATTGAGGTAGCCGTAAGCAATATGGTGCTGGAGGATTCTGTGATCGGCAAGCTGGTCAACCATATGTGGGAGATGCCTTCGGATAAGATCCTGGAATTTGTAAGAGACAACGGCATGGGGATCTCCGACATCCAGCCTCTGGACACTATGGAGGCGGTTTTTGCTTCTATGCTGGCGGGCAATGCAGTGTTTTTCCTGGACGGATACAGTAAAGCCATTAAAGTTTCCAGTAAGGGATATCCTAATCTGAGCGTGTCTGAGTCTACCAGAGAAAAGGTCCTTCGCGGTTCAAAAGAAGGATTTACCGATGCAGTAAAGACGAACTCGGCTCTGGTCCGGAAAAGGATCCGGGATACCCGGCTGAAGGTGAAACAGAAGACTCTGGGGGAAAGAAGCCAGACGGTGGTCCAGATCCTGTATATGGAAGATCTGGTCCGCCCGGGGCTGGTGGAAGAGATCGAGAAACGGCTGGATTCTTTTGTTATAGACGGAGTTCTGGATTCCGGGGTCCTGGAGCAGATGACAGAGAGCAGCTGGCTGTCTCCATTTCCCCAGTTTCAGACCACAGAGCGTCCGGATAAATGCGCCGCGGAGATCTTAAACGGCAGGATCCTGGTCCTGACAGACCATTCCCCTGTGGGGCTGCTGCTGCCGGCGGTATTTAATGATTTTCTTCAGGTCAGCGAAGATTATTATAACCGTTTTGCCATCGTATCTCTTCAGCGTCTGATCCGGTACGGAGCAGTTCTTATGACCATGCTGTTTTCCGGCACTTATCTGGCGGTGACGAATTTTCATACCCAGGTGCTTCCTACTAATCTGATCCTTTCCTTTTCAGAGGCCCGTCAGGGAGTTCCCTTTCCGGGGATCCTGGAGGTCCTGTTAATGGAACTGGCGTTTGAAATGATCCGGGAGGCAGGAGTGCGGATGCCCGGACCTTTGGGAGGGACCATCGGGATCGTTGGAGGTCTGATCATCGGCCAGGCGGCAGTGACCGCCAATCTGGTAAGCCCTATTGTGGTGGTGGTAGTGGCTGTGTCGGCCCTCAGCTCGCTGGCTATTCCTACCGATGAGTTTTCCGCCCCTTTCCGCCTTTTGAAATTCGGATTTGTCATACTGGGAGGGACTATGGGGGTCTTTGGCATGGTTCTGGGACTGTATCTGGTGGTGAGCCATCTGGCAGGACTGAAAAGCTTCGGGATTCCTTACCTTTCTCCTTTTGCGGCCCAGAACCGGGAGGGGTATGTGGGAGAAAGAGACAGTTTTATCCGTTTTCCGCTGCCCTTTCTTAACAGGCGGCCTATATATGCCAGAAAAGAGGAACAGATAAAACTTCGGAATAGAAAGATGGAAAAGGAGGAGGGCCATGTATACCGATAATGCCAGGATTTCTCACCGACAGCTTTTCCGGCAGATCCTTACAGGGCTTCTGGGAATCTACTTTCTGGTGGTCCCTGCGCTGCCGGGTATGAGGGGACGCCAGGGGGTCCTCTGCCTTCTTACCGGGGCGGGGGTCTATGGATTTCTAGGTATTTATTTTATCCGGATTCGGTATTTCTTTCAGGATCCTCAGCGCTATATGGGAAAAATATGGGGAAAGGTTTTTATCCTCCTGTATACTTCCTGGCTGTGGCTTATGGGAGTGTATCTTCTGCTCATGATCGCCAAGATCACTGGAAAATACCTTATAGAAGGGAGCCCTTCCTGGGCAGTGATCCTTCTGGCTGCATTTGCCGCCTACCTGGGCAGTCATCAGGGACTGGAAAGGAGGGGGAGAATGGCGGAGGTTTCTTTTCCCATACTGCTTCTGATCCTGGCCGGGATGCTCTTTCTGGCCGCTATCCAGGTACGGCCGGAGTATCTGGAAGAAATGGGAGAACTGACCTTTTCAGGCTGGGCAAGGGGAAGCTGGCAGGTACTGTGTGTGTTTCTCCCATTCGCTTTTCTGCCCGCTGCTCTGGGAAATGTAAAGAGGCCGGCGGATACGGGAAAAGTTATGCGTTCCGCTCTGGCAGTACTCACCGGACTTCTGATCCTGACCCTGATCCTGCTTCAGGGAAGCTTCGGCCTGGGCGGTTATGGACATGAGGAATATCCTGCTATCCGGCTTATGAGCGGCATACGCCTGCCAGGGGACTTTCTGGAAAGAGTGGATCTTTTCTGGGTGGCCGCTCTGGTCTTCGGGATCCTTTTTAGCCTTGGCAGCGTGTTTTTCTACAGCCATGAACTGCTGGCAAGGATCCGTCTGGAAAAAACGGCTCTTGCGGCAGGCGGAGCTGTGGTGCTGGGAGCTCTGGCCTGTGAGAAGGCCGGGATCGCTCCGGAATTTTTTATCGAGATCACTATGGAGATTTACGGCCCCCTGCTGTTTTTACTTTTGATCCTGGCAGGACTTACAGGGAAAAAGGGAAAGATCATAAAGACGGGGCTCCTGACGATGGCATTGCTGGGGTTGTCCGGCTGTGGAGTTTCTTTAGAGGACCGGGTATTCCCCATGTCCATGGGAGCGGACTATGAAAACGGACATTACCGGATCATTTACGGGATCCCTCAACTGTCAAAGGTCACAGGACAGGATAAAGAAGAGACCCAGTCCGGGGAGGAACAGGCTCTGGTCTATGAAGGGCTGACGCCTCAGGACGCCCTGGAGCGCTTTGATGAAAATCAGGAAAATTATCTGGACATGGGGCATATGAAAGCGATTATCCTGGGAGAACACATTATGGAAAACAGAGATGCTCTGACGGGATTTTTGGGATTTCTGGAAGATAATCCTGCGGTAGCAGGAAATATCTATGTGTTTGTCACAGAAGATATGGAAGAACTGATGCGCCTGGACGGACAGGGAGTGGATTCTGTGGGGGACTATCTGACCGGGATCCTGGAAAATACTATGGATCAAAAGAAAGAAAAGGCGGTGATCCTCCAGGATCTTTACGGAGCCTGGCACAGAGAGGAGGAGTTCCCCAAGCTTCCTGAGGTAACCATAGTGAATAAGAAGCCCAGTATCTGTCAACACTCCGGATAGAAGGAGCAGGAGGTGCTGGATGGATGAGAAGGATGGATGGAGAAAAAGGAAGGAAAGGAAGAAGGATCCTGACATGGTCTTTGCTTATAGGACTGACAGGAGCCCTTCTGGTCACTTCCTGGCAGAACGCTGTTCTGGGGAAGGAAAAGGGCAAACTTCAGGAACGGCTGGATCGGGAGATCCAGGAGGGGATCGCCGGGGAGATCTTCCGCCTCCATGTTATCGCGAACAGTAACAGCAAAGAGGACCAGAAGCTGAAGATGGCAGTGAAAAAAACAGTTGTAGAATATCTGCAGGAAAATCTGGGGGAGGAGGCAGGTCTTGAAGAAACCAGAAGATGGGTCTTGGGAAATCTTCCGGGTATAGAAGAGGCGGCGGCAAGAACAGTGGAGGACGCAGGCGAAACATATCTGGTGTCCGCCAGTGTGGAAAATACTTACTTTCCTGATAAAACCTATGGGGATTGTACTTTTCCCGCAGGTGAATATGAAGCGCTGAATGTGAGGATCGGCCGGGGACAAGGGAAAAACTGGTGGTGTGTCCTTTACCCCAGCCTCTGCTTTATAGACGATACCTGGGGGATCGTTACAGAGGAGAAAAAAGAAGAGCTGAAAGAAGTTCTTACAGAAGAAGAATTTCAGAAGATCCTGGGGGATCCGGAGGAAAAGAAAAAGATAAGGATTGGATTTAAATGGTTTTAGGCTTGAAATCTTTATCTGTTAAGGGTACAATGAGACACAGTGATATTAACAGATAAAGAGGTTATTTTATGAAGCAGTTAAAGGACGCCCCTATCGGAGTGTTTGACTCAGGGGTGGGAGGGCTGACCGTGGCCAGAGAGATCATGAGGAATCTTCCCCAGGAAAAGATCGTATATTTCGGCGATACGGCCAGAGTTCCCTACGGAAGCAAATCCAAAGAAACCATTATCCGTTATTCCAGACAGATCGTCAGATTTCTGAAGACCCAGGATGTAAAGGCTATTGTGGTGGCCTGCAATACGGCCAGCGCTCTGGCTTTGGAGACGATCTCCGCCGAGACGGACCTGCCGATGATCGGCGTGGTAGAACCGGGAGCAAAGGTGGCAGTACAAACTACCAGAAATAAAAAGATCGGTCTGATCGGCACCAGGGCTACGGTTAAGTCCGGTCTGTATCAGAAAGTGATCCAGAAGGCCGACCCGGAAATCCAGGTGATCGGGCAGCCCTGTCCCCTGTTTGTGCCTCTGGTGGAAGAAGGCTGGCTGAAAGATGAGATCACAGTGGCAGTGGCCAGACGGTATCTGGAACCTCTCCTGGAGCAGGAGATCGACACTCTGATCCTGGGCTGCACCCATTATCCCCTTCTCCGTTCTCTGCTGAAAGAACTGGTGGGAGAGCAGGTGACGCTGGTAAACCCGGCCTATGAGACGGCTCTGGCTTTGAAAAGGATGCTGGAGGATAAGGGGCTTCTGAGAGAAGGAAAGGAAGAAGAAGAGTTTCCTTACCGGTTCTTTGTCAGTGATGAGGAAGAATATTTTCAGAAATTTGCCAATTCTATACTGCCCTATGATGTAAAGAGCACCAAACAGATACAGATCGAGGAGTATTAAGAGATGGAAAAGGACGTATTAGTTACGATCAAGGGTCTTCAGACCCTGGAAAACATAGACAATCCTGAAGAAGTAGAGCTGGTGGCAAAGGGAGACTACTATTACAGGAACGGCCATCACTACATCTTTTTTGAAGAAATGACCGAAGGATTTCCCCAGCCTACCAAGAATACTATCAAGATCACAGACAAAAGCGTTGAAGTAAAGAAAAAAGGCGTTACCAACGTTCAGATGATCTTTGAGGAAAACAAGAAAAATCTTACATATTACGCTACGCCTTTTGGAAATCTCCAGATGGGGATCGCTGCTACTAAGATTGCTGTGAAAGAAGAAGAACAGGGATTGGATCTGGCTATTGATTATGCTCTGGAGATCAATGCGGAGCATGCGGCGGACTGCCAGATACAGATCAATGTAAAGCCTAAAGTGCCGGGAAATCTTTCCCTGGATGTGGTGTGATCCTGACATAATGTACACTGAGGGTAGATTTATAATAGAAATATATTAATAAGGGGGACTTCCGATCAACTGGAAGTCCCCCTTATTAACGTATTCGTTCTTAAATTATTTTTTCTCTGCCATACTTGTGGCTTTGGCTTTAAGCCGCTGGAAAAATCCAGGCTTTTTCGCCGGCGGTGTAAGGGAGCCTCTCAGTCCTCTTACGCTCATGATGTAGATACCACTTACTTCAGCCTTAATCTCCTTCTTAACCGGAATCAGGTCATATACAGACTCATCTGCTACCAGGGACATGATCCTGGGTCCGATCTTTGCCTTTACGATCGGCAGTTTAGAGCGGCGCATAAGCTTGGGGGTCTGATCGATGACCATCTGAGGGAGCCCCGACTGCTTGATAGGGAGCCGTTTCTTATCAATTACCAGCATGGTGATGGTCTGTTTGGCCGCCTCCATCTGCTCCTGCTGTTCATCTCTCTTTTTCTGGGCCTTTTTTCCAAAGAAGTAGAGGACAACAAGGCCGATGATCAAAATAGCCATGATTATAAAAAATACTATCCAGCCATTCATTTGTATAAAACCTCCTAGAATCTCTATGTCATACTTAAATCATTCTAGCATTCTTTCCTGGAAAAGGCAACTAAAAATGGAGAGAAAGACTTTCATTTTAGGCTTATCTATGGTATAACACCAGGTATAAGACTAATTTTAGACGAGAGGAATGAAAGTATGAGAAAAAAACTTGCAGTTCTTCTTTTATCCATGAGTATCCTTAGCCTCGGGGCGGGATGCTCTGGTAAAGAAGAAACCGATACGGAAAATACACAGAACACCGCTCAGGAGACCGAGGAGGAATCTGTGGTAAACAGCGAAGGACTGGTGGTTGCCGTAGATGTTGATAATCTGGAGGACTATGTGACACTGGGCCAGTACCAGAACCTTACGGTAGAGGAAGAACCAAAGGAAGAGGTCACCCAGGAAGATGTAGATGATTATGTAGAAAGACAGCTTATCTATAATTACGCTCCAGTAGAAGTCACCCAGGACCGGGCCGTACAGGAAAATGATACAGTGAATATTGATTTTACCGGGTATATGGACGGGGAAACTTTCAACGGAGGAAGCGCTCAGGACCAGGACCTGATCATTGGCTCCGACAGTTTTATTGATGGGTTTGAAGATGGACTTATCGGACATAAAAAAGGCGAGACTGTGACCCTGGACCTGTCTTTCCCTGAAAATTATCAGAATAATCCTGACTTATCCGGAAAGCCCGTGACTTTTGAGGTGACTATCAATTCTATTTCAGAACCGGCGGCACTTACTGATGAGTGGGCGGCAGCCAATACGGATTACTCTACTGCGGAAGAATTTAAAAATGCCCAGAAAGAGCTTCTGGTCCAGCAGGCAGACAGCGATTATGAAAGCCAGGTGAAATCAGATCTTTTTCAGCAGGTGATGAATAATTCCCAGATCAAAGATTATCCTGAGGAAGAACTGGAGGATTTAAAGTCCTCTATAGAGACCCAGATGGACCAGGCGTATACAGCCGCCTACGGAATGGGATTTTATGAGACCATGGAGGCCCAGGGCATATCCAAAGATGAAGCCGGCAAGAACGTTGAGAGTATGGCCGAAAGCTACATGGCTCAGTATCTGGTCACTCAGGCGGTTTTAGATGCGGAAGGAGTTTCTCTGACGGAAGCTGATTATGAGAAAGCCCTGGACGATTTCGCAAAGCTCAGCGGTTTTCAGGACGGAGAGGAAATAGAGAGTAATTATGGGGATATCCAGATACTGAAGAATAATGTGCTGTGGAATGTGGCCTGCGATAAGATCATGGAAACTGCTACGATCACAGAAAAAGCAGCAGATGATCAGACAGAAGAGGCGGCTCAGTAAAAACTTGAAAGATGCATAAAAAATTAATGCCATGAACAACAGGAATAAGGGGTGAAGAAAATGGCAAAGAAGAAAAAAAGAAAGAAAAGAAATCAGAAGAAAAAGATCCTGATCCTGACAGCCGCAGGGGTACTGGTGCTTGCGGCGGCAGGGGCCGCAGGATTCCTGCTGTATCAGAATGTTTTTTCAGGATCCAGAGAAGATGTGCTGGAAGAGTATATGGCCTGTATAGAAAAAGGAGATTATGAAAAATTGTATACTTTTCTGGACAGCAGCTCTCAGGAACTGGTTTCTCAGGAGGACTTTGTTACCAGAAATCAGAATATCTATGAAGGAATCGAGGTTTCTGATATCCAGCTGGAGATTCCTAAAGACCAGGACAGGGGAAAGCCGCTGTCTTACAGTGTGACAATGGATACCATCGGGGGAGAAATTTCCTATGATAATACCACTGCCTTTGAACGGGAGGACGGAGACTGGAAGATCGTCTGGACAGATTCTATGATCTTTCCGTCACTGGGTGAAACGGATAAGGTAAGCGTGACCACTCTTGAAGCAAAAAGAGGAAGCATTTACGACAGAAATCAGAATCTGCTGGCCGGTCAGGGAACGGTACAGTCCGTAGGTCTGGTGCCGGGGAAAATGGAGGTACAGCCCCAGGAAGAGATCCAGGCCATTGGCCAGATCCTGGGAATTTCGGAAGATTCTATTCATTCCAGCCTGGACGCCTCCTGGGTACAGACAGACAGTTTTGTACCTTTGAAAGAGATGACCCAGGATCAGCTGGACCAGCCATACACAGATGCAGAGGGGAACAAAACCGGACAGACGATCCAGGAAGCCCTTCTGTCCTATGCGGGAGTTCTGATCTCTGAGACAGAAAGCAGGGTATATCCTTACGGGGAAAGCACGGCTCATCTTATCGGATATATCCAGCCCATCAACGCAGAGGAGTTGGAGGAACTGGCCGATGAGGGCTATAACGCCCAGAGCCTCATTGGCAGAAGCGGTCTGGAGAGCCTTTATGAGGACCGGCTCCGGGCAAAAGATGGTCATAAGATTTCTATCATAGATGCAGAAGGTAATGAAAAAGAGGCTCTGACTATGGAACCGGCCCAGGATGGAGAGGATATTACCCTGACTATTGATGTCAACTGGCAGACGAAACTATATGAGGCTTATCAGGAAGATGAAAGCTGTTCTGTGGTAATGAATCCAAAGACAGGGGAGGTTATGGCTCTTGTGTCCACACCTTCCTATGACAGTATGGATTATATCCTGGGATTGTCCCAGGAACAGCTGGACGCTCTGAATAATGATGAGGCACAGCCTCTTTACAACCGGTTCCGGCAGGCCTGGGTACCCGGCTCTTCCTTTAAACCGGTGATCGGTGCCATCGGCCTTAGTACGGGAACACTCACAGCAGATGAAGATCTGGGAGCCAGCGGCCTGTCCTGGCAGAAGGATAGCAGCTGGGGCGACTACTATGTGACGACTCTTCATGAATACAGCGGAGCGGCAAATCTGAGAAACGCCCTGGTATATTCGGATAATATTTATTTTGCCAAGGCAGCTCTCCAGATAGGAGCAGATACTCTGGCCGGGCAGTTAGACAAACTGGGCTTTAACCAGGAGATCCCCTTTGAGATTTCCATGACTTCTTCCCAGTATTCCAATACGGAAGGAATTGATACGGAAATCCAGCTGGCAGACTCAGGATACGGTCAGGGCCAGATCCTGGTAAATCCCCTTCATCTGGCATGTATCTATTCGGCCTTTTTCAATGAAGGAAATATGATCGCTCCTTATCTGGAATACGCAGAAGGAAAGACAGCTTCCTACTGGATCGAAGATGCCTTTACCCCTGAGGCGGCACAGACCATCTATGAAGACCTTCAGGAAGTGGTCAGCGATCCGGGCGGCACCGGACATGATGCGGCTTCTGTATCCGGAGTAACCCTGGCGGGAAAGACAGGTACAGCGGAGATCAAAGAATCTCAGGAGGACACAGAAGGGACAGAACTGGGATGGTTTGCAGTTTATAATACAGGGGCCTCTGATGAGGACACAGTATTGATGCTGAATATGGTAGAAGACGTGAAAGGCAGAGGTGGAAGCGGATATGTTGTGGACAAAGATGTGGAAGTCTGGAACCAGATGGCAGCCGCAGAGTAAAAGACTGCCGGCTCTTTTCCTGAGCCTGCTCCTGGCCGGGGGGACTTTCCTCTCCGGCTGCGGCAGCCAGGGAATACTCCAGGCAGGAGCTTTGGAGAGCGGGGAAGAACAGACAGAAGCCGTACAGATAGAAACGGTACAGGAAGAGGCTGGCAGCCCGGAAGATCAGAGGGGAGACAGCCAGGGAGAGCTGTCCGTCACTTATCTGGATGTGGGACAGGGAAATGCAGTGCTGATCCGCCAGGAAGACCAGACCATGCTCATTGACGGCGGCCCAAGAGAAAGTTCTTCCTTTGTAGTCAGCTATCTAAAGCAGCAGGGGATCCAGAAACTGGATTATGTACTGATCTCCCATTTTGACGAGGACCATCTGGCAGGAGCGATCGGTGCTCTCTACAATTTCCCTGTAGAAACCCTGATCACAGCAGACTATGAAACCGATTCTTCCATTTATGATTCTTATAAAGAGGCGGTGGAAGAAAAGGGGTATGCGCCGATACATCCTTCCCTGGGAGATACCTTTTCCCTGGGCAGCGGCAGCTTCCGGATCATTTCCCCGGTAAGCTATGGACATGAAGATGAAAATCAGGATTCAGTGGGGATCATCCTGGAAAACGGCAGCGACCGCTTCTTTATCGGTGGAGATATCGGCCTGGAAGGGGAAAAGGAGATCCTGGAAGCCGGTGTGGATATACAGGCGGACGTGATGCTGATGAACCATCACGGCTCCCATGTAAGCCGGGAATTTTTTCAGACAGTGAATCCTTCCTGGGCAGTGATCAGCTGCGGAGCGGGAAACAGCTACGGCCATCCCCGGCAGGATACGGTAGAGCTGATACAGGAATTTCAGGTGCCTCTGTTCCGTACAGACAAACAGGGCACTATCACCGCAGTAAGCCAGGGTCAGGGGATCACTTTCGACCAGGAACCCTGTAATGATTACACGCCGGGAGACAGTTCCCAGGAGGAAGAGGAGGCTCTGGAGGAAACCAGAACAGCCCTCAGCAATTCCACCAGAGAGGACTGTGATTATATTTTAAATATCCATACAAAGAAGATACATCTGCCGGACTGCAGTTCTGTAAAGTCCATGGACGAAGATAATATGGCCTTTTACAAAGGAGACGAGGATGCTCTCCTGTCCCAGGGATATACGCCCTGCGGGAACTGCATAGGGCAGTAACTTTGAAAAATGGAAAAATAACAAAGCAGATAAGTACAGGCCAGAGGAAAAAAGAAAGGCCAGGGGAAGCATCGGTAAAGCGCAACTACAAATCTACCGTCTTTGCCATGCTTTTCGGGGACAGAGAAAGACTGTTGAAATTATACAATGCCATAAGCGGGAAGAACTATCAGGAACCGGAAGCCTTAGAGATCAATACGCTGGATAATGCCATCTATATTGGAATGAAAAATGACCTTTCCTTTATTATTGATGAACAGCTCTCCCTTTATGAACATCAGTCCACGGTGAATCCCAATATGCCGCTGCGCTTTTTGTTTTATATCTCAGATCTGTATTCCGGTATGACCAAGGAAGAAAATATTTATGGAAAAAAGGCTTTGACTATTCCCAGCCCCTGTTTCGTGATCTTTTATAACGGAGCAGAGACTCAGCCGGACAGGCAGATCCTGCATCTGTCAGATCTCTATGCAGTAAAAACTGCAGAGACGGGGCTGGAATTGACGGCAGTAATGCTGAATGTAAATCGCGATCATAACCAGGAATTGATGGAGGCCTGCAAAGATCTTAAAGATTATGCAGAGTATGTAGACAGAGTGCGGAGATATGCAAGGGATTATCCTCTGTCAGAAGCTGTAGACCGTGCTATCGAAGAGTGCATCCGGGAGAAGATCCTGCAGGAGTTTCTGGAAAAGAACCGGGCGGAGGTGAAGAAGATGAGTATATACGAATATGACCAAGAAAAACATATACGGATGGAGAGAGAGGAAGCCTGGGAGGAAGGAATGCAGGCGGGAAAAAGTGAAGGACTGAAGGAAGGGATAAAGGAAGGGATACTTCGTGGAAGAAATACTCAGCTTAGCGAGATGATCAGGAAAAAACTCGACAAGGGAAAGGATATTTCCCAGATTGCGGAAGAATTGGAGGAAGGTGAAACCCGGATCCTGGAACTGATCAGAGAGTGGGGACTGAAGCAGGATTAGAAAAAAAGGTGTTATTGGAAGGCCCTTTGCCGAACATTCATAAAAGGAATAAGCAGTAAAAAGGATATAAAATCATTGACAACACAGGATGGAATGCGTATAAATTAAAGGATTCCGCCTGTGTTTTTTTGCGCGATACGCCGGTCGGGCGACCACTGTGCCTGCACGAGCAGGCATTTGCCAGGTAACGGACAGCGAGGTTTTATAAAAAAATAGTTGCCTGCGCTACTATTTTGTACTATAGTGTGAAACGTTGGAATCAGAAAGGAAGTATGAAACAGCATGAATGAACATTTTTCAGACCTGGGACGATATGTCTCTATTTTTGACAGACTTATGAAAATGTACTATGATCATGGCCTGTCTGCTTTTGAGATCGGCTGGGGACAGCAGTTTTATGTGGAGTATATTTATGAGCACCCAGGCGCCTCTCCCCAGGAAATGGCGGAATGCATCCGGGTAGATAAGGCGACCTTATCGAAAATCATTAAGAAACTAACAGAGGTTGGCTATATTCGGGTGGAAGGAGATGAAAAAGACCGGCGGATGAAACATCTGTATCTGACAGAGAAAGCTCTTCCGGCGGCAGAACAGATCAAAAAAATACACGGCACTTTTTTTGAAGATCTCCAGGCGGGGATTTCCAGGGAGGAACTGACTGTAACGGAAAACACCCTGCGCCGCATGGCAGACAACATTAACAAGAAAGTATGGCACAGAATGGAGGAACATCATGGGAAATAAAGAAAGTGTGCAAATATCC
>ERZ1643247.1491-NODE-1491-length-21328-cov-4.992714_pt1 | contig 21328 bp, 18 predicted proteins | sample MGYA00579264_ERZ1643247 | MGnify/ENA primary metagenome ERZ1643247 (study PRJEB29033, sample SAMEA4952262) | chicken gut metagenome | biome: Broiler Chicken; feature: Gastrointestinal Tract; material: Caecum | place: Ireland | collected 2018 | study: Broiler... | reverse complement strand
TGGACTTTAACGCCCGTGTGCTGGAAGAGGCCACAAAAAAGGAAAATCCTTTGATGGAGCGCCTGCGCTTTCTGGCTATTACCGGCTCGAACTTAGACGAGTTTTTCATGGTCCGCGTGGCCGGCGTAAAAGCGCAGGTCAAATCCAACTATAAGCGGAAAGGCAACGATTTTGACCTGACCCCCCAGGAGCTGCTGCCCCTGTTGGAGGAAAAAACACACCGCTTTATGGAGCGCCAATACTCCTGCTTTCACCGCTCCATTCTCCCCGCCCTAGAGAAGAACGGCATCCGTTTTCTTTCTGTGGAGGACATGAGCAAAGAGCAGAAGGACTATCTCTCCCTGTATTTTCAAAAAGTTCTGTTTCCGGTGCTGACCCCTCTGGCGGTAGACGGAAGCCGGCCCTTTCCCCTCTTGGCCAACAAGTCCTTAAACTTGGCGGTCTGCCTGAAAAATAAAGAGGATCCCAAAGCGGAAAAGTGCTTTGCCATTGTGCAGGTTCCCTCCATTCTGCCTCGTTTCCTGGAGCTTCCCTCCACAGAAGGACGGCAGTTTACCCTGCTGGAGGAAGTGATCACCCACAAGCTGGACGAGCTCTTTGAGCTTCACGACATTGTGGCCGCCTGCCCCTTCCGGGTCACGCGGGACTCCGATTTAGAGATTGACGAAGAGGCCGAGGACTTTATGAGCGAAGTGAAAAAGTCCATCAAGCGCCGGAAGCGGGGCCGTCCTGTCCGTCTGGAGCTGCTCACCAAATGCGATCCCGACATCAAGGCCTTTTTGATCGACATGCTAAAAATCAAAAAGACGGAGATCTACGAGCTGCCTGGGCCTTTGGATTTGACATTTCTTTCCAAGTTTGCCGGCCTTTCGGGCTTTGAATCCCTGTGCTTTAAGCCGATTCGCCCTGTGCCTCCCGCAGATTTTTGGGGGTATACCGATATTTTCCAGGCTATTCGAGAAAAAGACCGGATGGTGCACCATCCCTACGAGAGCTTCGACTGCGTGGTGCAATTCATTGAGCAGGCCGCAGAGGACGCCCATGTTTTGGCCATTAAACAGACTTTGTATCGGGTCAGCGGCAATTCGCCCATTATTGCGGCGCTGATCAAAGCGGCGGAAAACGGCAAACAGGTGACCGTTTTAGTGGAGCTGAAGGCCCGTTTTGACGAGGAAAACAATATCAATTGGGCAAATAAGCTGGAAAAAGCAGGCTGCCATGTGATCTACGGCCTGCACGGGTTGAAAACCCACTGCAAAATCGCACTGGTAGTCCGTCAGGAAGAGGACGGCATTCGGCGCTATCTCCATTTAGGCACCGGCAACTACAACGATTCCACCGCAAAAATCTATACGGACATCGGGTTGTTTACCTGCAACAGCCAATACGGGGCAGACGCCTCTTCCCTGTTCAATGTGATCACCGGATATTCCCGGCCGCCGGAGTACCGGCACTTTGTAGTGGCGCCTCACGGCATGCGGAGTTTCTTCTGCCGCATGATCCGCCGGGAAACGGAAAACGCCAGAAAAGGACTGCCCAGCGGCATAACGGCCAAGGTCAACTCCCTGGTAGATCCGGAAATCATCTCCCTGCTCTATGAGGCTTCCCAGACGGGAGTTCCTGTCAAGCTGGTGGTCCGGGGCATCTGCTGCCTGATTCCCGGCCTGGAGGGAATCAGCGAAAACATTACGGTGATCAGCATTGTGGGCCAACTTCTGGAGCACAGCCGGATTTTCAAGTTTGAAAACAGCGGCAATCCTAAAATTTACATGGGCAGTGCAGACTGGATGCCCCGCAACCTGGACCGGCGTATTGAACTGGTATTCCCGGTGGAAGATGAGGAGCTGAAACAGAGAGGGTTCCAGATTTTGGATACGCTGCTCAGCGACAACACCAATGCCAGAATGATGCAGCCCGACACCAGCTACCAGCACGTGTCCCGTCGGGGCAGAGCCGCCTGCAGCAGCCAGCTCACCTTCTATCGGATTGCACAAGAGCGTTTGAAGGAAAAGCAGCAGGTGCAGCAGGACAGCCCTTTGATCCCCATCCATTCTGCAGAGGAAGCAGGGAACTCTTGACATCTGCCCATTTCAGATTACAATGAAACAGAAAGCGGAAAGTCTTCAGCGGGGTGCGTTCGGGGACAGCGCCCACTAAGGCACCGTGAAAACACTTTTTCAGAGAGGATGATTGTTATGAAGCGCGTGGGTATTCTGACCAGCGGCGGCGACTGCCAAGGCTTAAACGCCGCGATCCGTGGCGTAGCTAAAGGACTGTACCACGAATTTGGCAAGGACGTAGAGATCTACGGCATTAAGGACGGGTACAAGGGCCTGATTTTTGGCGAGTACACCAAAATGAGCGAAGGGGATTTTTCCGGCATTCTCACGTTGGGCGGGACCATTTTGGGCACCTCCCGCCAACCCTTTAAGACGATCCGGGTCATCGATGAAAACAGCGTGGACAAAGTGAAGTCCATGAAGGAAAATTACAAAAAGATGAAACTGGATTGCCTGGTGATTTTGGGGGGCAACGGCACCCAGAAGACCGCCAACCTGCTGAGCCAGGAAGGGCTCAATGTCATTCATCTGCCCAAAACCATCGACAACGACATTTGGGGCACGGATGTGACCTTTGGGTTCCACAGCGCTGTGGAGATTGCCACCAATGTAATCGATTGTATCCACACCACCGCCACTTCCCATGGCCGTATCTTTATCGTGGAAGTCATGGGACACAAGGTGGGCTGGCTCACCCTCTCCGCTGGTATTGCCGGGGGCGCCGATGTGATTTTGCTGCCGGAGATCCCGTACGATATTGACAAAGTGGCCAAATGCTTGAACAACCGCATTGAAAAGGGAAAGAAATTTTCCATTTTGGCCGTGGCGGAAGGCGCCATCTCCAAAGAAGAGGCGGCCCTGTCCAAAAAAGAGCGGAAAAAGGCCCGGGAGAACTTCCCCCATCCCTCCATTGTATACCGCATCGCTGAGGAACTCTCGGAGAAAATTGACAACGAAATCCGCGTCTGTGTGCCGGGACATTTCCAAAGAGGCGGAAGCCCCTGCGCTTACGACCGGGTACTGTGTACCCGGCTGGGGGCCACAGCAGCGCGGTTTATCAAAGAAAAGACCTTTGGCGTCATGGTAGGCATGGTAGGCGGACAATGCGTGCCTGTGCCTTTGAAGGACGTGGCCGGAAAGCTGAAGTCTGTGCCGGTTGACTGCGATGAGATTCAAGCAGCCCGGCAGATCGGCATCAGCTTTGGCGATTGATTGAACCAAGAAAAAAACAAAGGAGCACACAGTTATGCAGTATTCAGTCAGCCTGTACAGTTTTATGAGCGCCATCCGAAAGGGAGCGCTCACTCCCCTGGATTGCGCGGAAAAAGCCGCAGAACTGGGCTTTGATGCCGTGGAAGCGGTGGATTTTGTAAACTTTAACTGTCCCGAACAAGAGATGGAGGCCAAAGCCTTGGAGCTCAAGGAAGCTGCGGACAAATGCGGCCTGCAGATCTCTTCCTTGGCCATCGGGGCGGATTTTCTCAATGGCAGCGAGGGCGATCGGGAAAAAGAGCTTGCCCGGGTCAAGCGCTATGTGGATTTGGCAGCTTTGCTGGGCGCCCCCCGCATGCGCCATGACATCACCCAGGGGTATGCGAGAAATTCTGGCAACTACCAAAGCTATGAAAGCTTGATTCCCACGCTGGCGCAAGCGGTCCGGGAAGTAGCTGCGTACGCTGCGGAGAAGCAGGTGATGACCATGACGGAAAACCACGGCTTCTTTTCCCAGGATTCCCAGCGGGTGGAAAAACTGTACACCGCTGTGAACCATCCCAACTTTGGCCTGCTGTGTGACATGGGCAATTTCCTCTGTGCGGATGAGGACCCGGCGCAGGCAGTGGCCCGTGTGGCCCCGTATGCCCGGTATGTGCACGCCAAGGATTTCATTGTGAAGCCCTTTTACAGCGAAGATCCCGGTGAAGGGGCATTTCGCAGCCGGGGGGGCAACTTCCTGCGGGGTACCATTATCGGACATGGCAATGTGCCGGTCAAGCAGTGCCTCCACTTGTTGAAAGCGTCCGGTTTTGACGGCACCATTGCCATTGAGTTTGAGGGGATGGAACCCCCTGTAGAAGGGGTCCGTATTGGCTTGGCAAATCTTCGAAAGTATTGGAGTGAAGTGTGATGTCTGTAAAAGAAGTTTTTTTGGATTTGGTAAGCATGGGTTCCGGTTCGGATGAGACCTCTGAAACTACGCCAAGCACTTCCAGTCAAAAGGTTTTGGGCGCCCATCTGGTAGAGCACATGAAGGCCATCGGTATTGCAGATGCCTACATGGACGAGGAAACCGGCTGTGTGTACGGCACTGTTCCCGCCACAGAGCCTCGTAAGAATACGGTGGGTTTTATCGCCCACATGGACACCTATGGCGGTGTACCTGGCGACAACATAAAGCCCCAGATCATTGAGCAATATGACGGCGGCGTGATTCCCCTGGGCACCAGCGGCCTCTCCCTTTCCCCGGAGACAGACCCTGCCTTACAGAGGCTTGTGGGAAAGACGTTGATCACTACCGACGGCACCACGTTGCTGGGGGGCGATGACAAAGCCGGCGTTGCGGAAATTCTGGTGGCCGCTGAGGAAATTTTGAAGGAAGGCAAGCCCCATGGCACCATGAAGCTGGCTTTTACACCGGACGAAGAAATCGGCCGCGGGGCAGACCACTTTGATGTGGCAGGATTCGGCGCCGACTACGCCTACACCGTGGATGGAGGTTCTTTGGGTGGCTTAGACTACGAAAACTTTAACGCGGCCTCTGCCAAAGTGGAAGTGACCGGCGTCTCCACCCATACAGGCGGAGCCAAGGGTCGCATGGTCAACTCTATGAAAGTGGCCATGGAGTATTGCGACCTGCTGCCCAAGGGACAGGCTCCTGAATACACGGAGGGCCGCGAGGGATTTTTCCATGTGGATTCTATCCAGGGCAATGTCGAGTACACAGTGGTGCAATTTCTCATTCGCGACCACGACAAAGACCTGTTCCAGCAGAAAAAGGAACTGATGAAGCAGGCTGCCGCTTACATCAACGCGAAGTATCCCACCCATCCCCTAACCCTGACCGTGGAGGACAGCTACTACAACATGAAAGAAAAAATCCTCCCTCAGAAGGAGATTTTGGAAAACATGGAACAGGCCATGCGGGAGAATGGCGTAGAACCCCATTCAGAGCCTGTTCGCGGGGGCACCGACGGCGCCCGGCTCTCCTACGAGGGTCTCCCCTGCCCCAACCTGTGCACGGGTGGATACAACGCCCACAGCAGAACCGAGTATGTGGTTTTGGAGGAAATGGAAACCATTAAGGACATTATCAAAACCGCCATTTATCGAGCGGAATAATCCAGGGAAGGAGTGGAATCCATGCTGCAATTTGGAACCATCGGCTCTGGGTGGATTTGCGATGAATACATTCATGGAGCCAAAGACAGCGGTCTTTGGGAACTCACCGCCGTTTACTCCCGCACCCGGGAGCGGGCGGAGGAATATGCGAAAAAGCACGGCGCTGCCCATGCTTTTACCAGTGTGGAAGAGCTTGCCCTCTCCGATGCGGTAGATGCGGTGTACATTGCCAGCCCCAATTCCCTGCACTTTCAGCAGAGCAAACTTCTCTTAGAACATGGCAAACATGTCATTTGTGAGAAGCCTTTGTGTGCGCAAGGGGAAAAAGTGCGGCAGCTGCAGGCGATTGCCCGGGAGCACGGTGTAATCTTTTTAGAAGCTATCATGTACCTGCATTTGCCCCAGCGGAAAATCTTGGAGGAGGCACTGACAAAAATCGGCGCCATTCGCATGGCGAAAATCGACTTCTGTCAGCGGTCTTCCAAGCTGGACCGCTATCTGGCCGGAGAGCTGCCCAACATCTTTAACCCAGCGCTGGAGACAGGTGCTTTTATGGACTTGGGCGTTTACTGCGTGTATCCCGCTTTGGCTCTTTTCGGAAAACCGGAAAGCTTCACCATGGAGCCCCAGATGTTGGAGAGTGGCGCCGATGGCGCCGGTATCCTCACCATGCGCTACCCCGACAAGTTGGTCACCCTCACCTATTCCAAATTAGGAGAGTCCCTGGAAAACACAGAATTTCAGGGAACCGAGGGAACACTGGGGGTGGAGTCTATCTCCCGAGTGGGCGGAATCCATCTGTGGAAGAAAGACGGCACCGTGGAGGAGCTCTACGGGGACGACGAAAAATACCGTCTGATGGGATGGGAGGCCAAAGACTTTTACCGGTATATTACAGAGCCGGAGGCCACTGCCCAAGAGTACGCACGGTGCACGGAACTGAGCCTGCAGGTGGCGGAGTTTATGGAAGAAGTGCGCAAAAAAGCAGGCATTGTATTTTCTAGCGACGAACCGATCGCCTAAAAGAATCACCTATAGTTGAATATACACAGAGAAGGTCTGCCGCAATCGCGACAGACCTTCTTCTTTAGCAAGAGTAAAGTGCCTCTAGCAAAGCCGGGGACATTCTGTTTGCTGGGAGAACGTATCTTCCTGGACCATTTTATTTATGCCACGGACTTATCTTCCGGCAAAATTCGGACATTATTCCACGGTGATATAAGGTTTCAATTTCTCAAAGGTTTTCTCCCCGATTCCGGAGACATCCAGAATTTCTTCAATATCGTAGAAACCGTCATTGGCTTCTCGGTATTCCACAATCCGCTGCGCGATGGCCGGGCCTACGCCTGGAAGCAAATCCAATTCCTCCAAGGTAGCCGTATTCAAGTTGATTCCTTTTTCCACCAACACCTCTTGGGGACCGGAGGACTCTGTCTGAGAGTCAGGCAGGGGTGTGCTGGTTTCTGCCTCTTCCTTCGCGGAAGTTACCGGGACTTCCACCTCGGCTGAAGAGACTACTTCCCCACTGGACACAGGGATCTCTGACTCCGTGAGAATCATTGACGAGGCGGCTGGGACCACATGATACACGCGAATGGGCTCCACAAAATAGACCAACAGCAGGGCTACGGTCGCCACCATGCCGGCCCCTAAAAGCAAGAGGATCCGAATGCGCGCGTCTCGATTCATACCAGTTATGCCTCTTTCAGCTTGGATAAAAAACTTGTAAAGTAAGCGGGAAGCGGGGCTTCCAGTTCCAAATATTCCTTCGAACGGGGATGGATAAAACCAATCTTTCCCGCGTGTAAACACTGCCCTTGTAAGGATGTGATCACTTTTTTGGGTCCATATACAGGATCGCCTGCCACCGGGTGACCTATATAGGCCATGTGCACCCGAATCTGGTGGGTCCGCCCCGTTTCCAGTTGCAGCCGCAGCTGTGTAAAACCAGAAAAACGCTTCACCACCCAATAGTGGGTAAGAGCATGTCTCGCCGAGGAGGAGTTGAGCAAAACAGCCATTTTTTTCCGCTCTGTGGGATGGCGGCCAATGGGGGCGTCCACAACGCCACTCTCCTGTGAGAACCCCCCATACACCACAGCGCTGTACTCCCGCGTAAAGGTGTGCGCCTGTATCTGCTCCGCCAAACGGCTGTGTGCAAAGTCATTTTTGGCCACAATCAGCAGCCCGCTTGTATCCTTATCAATGCGGTGGACAATCCCAGGCCGGGCCACGCCGTTGATTCCAGAAAGAGAGCTTCCACAATGGTGCAGCAGGGCGTTTACCAAGGTGCCGCTCTCATGACCGGGAGCGGGGTGCACCACCATGCCTTTGGGCTTATTGACCACCAGCAGGTCTTCATCTTCGTAAGGGATATCCAAGGGAATATCTTCTGGCAGCACCTCTAAAGGACGCACTTCCGGCAGTTCGATTTGAATTTCTTCCCCCGCCTTCAGCTTGGCGCTCTTAGTAAGCGGACGTCCACAACAGGTTACGCGCCCTTCTTCTATCAGGTTCTGTACAGCAGATCGGGTTAATTCCTCCAAAGAAGAGGCCAGCAGTTTGTCCACACGCAGGCCTTCCTCTTCCACGTGGATATGCACAAACCGGCTCATAGTTTTTCCTGTTCCTCGGGAAGCTCCGCTTTACCCGAATGATCCTGTGTGAAAAACAGCACATGGAGCACAAACAAAACGGCTCCCACTGTGATACAACAATCTGCGAAATTGAAAATGTAATCAAAAAACAGCACGTGGATGTAATCTACCACAAAGCCATGGATAAAACGGTCCAGCAGGTTGCCTACGCCGCCCGCCAACAGCAGGGCGGAAGTGGCGTAACTGAGAAATGTGTGATGCCGGTAGCGAAACAAAAGCACCAAAATCACCAGAGAAGCCACCAGCGTGACCAGTATAACCAACCACAGGACATTTTGGAAGAGACCGAAGGCGGCGCCCGTATTTTCCACATAGGTGAACTCCAGCAAACCTGGCAGAACCTTCACAGTTCCCACAGGCTCCAAATAGCGCAGCACAAAGTATTTGATTACTTGATCGACTACCAGCAGCACTACAGCAGCAAGCAGCACAAGAACAGCCGTTGTACGGCCTCGATTACATGCGTTGGATTTCAAAGCTTTCTCCTTTTTCGAAAAAATAGGGGTATTCACCGCGTGTTCTGCCCCTTTTAAACAGGCATCCCCACCGGTTTCCTCTATGCCAGAAGCCTGGGACCCCTCACCAAAAGGGAAATCCTCGGCTCGGAAGAACAGCGCCTCCCGTCCCACTATGGATTTTCAGAAACGAGAGGCAAACCTGTGAGGAGGAGATTTCAGCGCTTTCTGCGCTTATTGGTTCCCACATCCACGTCATCGCCAAACTCCAAATGGCTGAAATGGGACTCCTTCTCCCGTTGCAAAGATTCCGGAATATTGCTGTAGGCCTTTAGGTCAATCCCCACCTGGGACAGGTCGTCGTCTTCAAAGGGGGCAGGCTGGGTCTGTTCCTGGCTAAAATCCACCTTATTCCGGAGACCTGTGTCCCCCAGAGAACGCTGATCCCTTGCTCGAGAGGCGGTATGTTTGGCCGGCTGCTTCGGAGCCTGAGGACGAATCGTCTCCTCTTTCGGTTCTGCCAGCACCTCCGGAGCCGGTTCCGGCTTTTGAACGGCTACAGGTTCCGGCTGGGGCTGCACCACGGGAGCAGCGGGAATCGGAGTGGGTTCTGGCTGCGTTACCGGCTCCGGCTTCGGCTCGGGCTGGGGTTCCTCATACACGGGCGCAGGCGCTTCCTCTACCGGAGCGGTTTCTTTCACCCGAAAGCTGGGAATGTGGTTGATGCTCTCCAAGTGCTTTTTATACATTTCCAGCAGGGAGACGCGAAAAGCCGAGACCTGGCGCTTCATCTCTTCCAGCTCATTTCTCTTCCGTTCCACCTGGCCAGCGTACTCCCGGGCCGCTTTTGCCGCATCATCCCGGGCGTTTGCCAGAATTTTTTTCGCATCTGCCTCTGCGTCTTCCAGCATAATGGCAGCTTTATCCTTGGCCTCCTGAATGGAGTCCTTTGCCATCCGCTGTGCGCTGAGGATAGCCTCTTTGATCCCGTCTTCCTCTTCCCGATAGGACTCGATTTTCTGGGCAAGAATGGCCAGCTTCTTCTGCAGCTCTGCGTTTTTTGCCTTCAGGTCGGTAACCTGGCTGTTGAGGGCGTTCATTTGCGCAGTGAGCTGGGCGTTCTGGCTGACATCGTCATCCCGTTCAGCCTCCAATTGGGTGAAGGATTCCACAACTTCGTCGATGAAGTTGTCTACGTCCTCCGGCTTGTATCCAGAAAAGCCAGCCTTGCCAAAGCTTACTTCATTGATTTCTTTTACGGTCAACATGTGGAAATCCCCCTTATTGATATTTCCTGCATTTCACCACAAGACGTCCCTTAGAGGTCAAGGGACCCAACTGATCTACAACAAATCGCCCGTGCCTGCGCACGGAGATGATATCTCCCTCTCCCACCTGGGCAGAAGAGGAAAGCGTTTCCCGATGATTGATGGAAACCGTCCCAGAGCGGATGAGTCCCGCCGCTTTTTCCCGGCTGGTCCTGCACAGAAACGCGGTGATGCAGTCCAACCGCTGGGAGGCAATGACCCCGGACATGTCCAGAAAGGTGTGGGCAACCGGCAGTTCCCCTTCCCAGGGGCTCACCACTTTCACACCGACCCGGCCAATTGTATCCAGGTTTTGCGAAAAATACCCCGCCATTTCCTCTCGAAAGAAAGCCACGCCTAAGCCTTCCCCCACAAGAATGTCTCCAATGACATCCCGCTCCACCCCCAAGGACAAAAACGCCCCCAGAAAATCTCGGTGTGTGAGGCTGTACTGCTTTCGATACAAAAAGGCGCAGGATTGTATGGGAAAGGCAGCTGGGGCCGGTTCTTTGTAGGGTGGGAAGAACCCCAGCATGGTTCTCTCTGCATCTTCATGGCCACCCCAGAAAAGGAATTGCCCTTCTCTGCGGGATAGGTAGGTCCGGCAAAAGGAAGCCTGCCCCTCATCTAAAAAGCCCAAAAAACAGGACCTTTTCTGGGAAAGGCGAAGCGCATCCTCCACTCTGGCAGCAAGCCAGGTCTGATCGCCCTCCATGACGCTTAGAAGAAAATGCCGCTGTTTTCCAATTCGTCCATCACATCGTTCCCTGTCAGGTCCACATTGTAGGGAACAACGATTACGGTCTCCTTGGAAATGGGCCGGAATTTTCCGTTGTTGGCGTAGGCTACGCCGCTGATGAAATACAGAATATGCTCTGCTTCTTTTTCGTTGGTGTTTTCCAAGTTCAACACCACCATGTGGCGCTGGAGAAGCTCATCGGCAATCACCCACGCGTCTTCTTTAAAACTATTCGGTCGAAACATAACCACCTGAAACTGCGCTTTCGCATTGATATTTAACACCCGCCCACCACTGGTCTCACGGCGGGAGGCATAATCGGAAAAGGAGACAGAATTGGAACGCCTGGAATCATCAAAGCGGCTCCTACCGCGGCCCACGTCCTCTTCTTCCTCTTCTGGTTCATCGTCGTAATACTCTTCGTATTCATCCTCCGGCGGATTGATCATCCGCTGGAATCTTTCGACTAATCCTGCCATGAAGCTTACCTCCTAAAGAAATCTTTATTCAGCGCTGGGGATACGCCCGCTTGCCAAAAAGTGAGGATCCCACCCGCACCATGGTGGCACCACAGGCAATCGCTTCCGGAAAATCGGAGGACATACCCATGGATAAACAGTTCATAGATACATTATCCATTCTTTTTGCCGCTATGTCAACATAATATTGCCGTACAGCGGAAAAATACCTGCAAATCGACGCCGTATCTTCGCAGATGGGAGGAATTGCCATGAGACCTGCCACCTGCAGCCCCGGAAATGTGCGGATTTCGTCCACACATTCCAAAAGCGCTTCCGGAAGAACGCCGCCCTTGTTCTCTTCCCGGCCAATGTTTACCTCTACCAGAACTTTCATTTCCACGCCCTCTCGCTGGCACAGGCGGGAAATTTCCTTGGCAAGCTTGACACTCCCCACCGATTGAATACAGCTGACTTTTCCCAGCAGGTATTTCACTTTGTTGGTCTGCAGCTGGCCGATAAATTGCACGTCACAGTGCTCTTTGTCTAAGGCGTCGTATTTCTCCAAAAGCTCCTGCACACGGTTTTCCCCCACGCAGGAAAGGCCTTTGCCAATGGCGTGGTTGATCACTTCCACGGGCACGGTTTTTGTGGCGGCGAGCAGAGTGATCTCCTCTGGACTGCGGCCTGCCTTGACAGCGGCTTGGGCTATTTCTTCCAAAATGCGCGGGTAGTTCTCATCGAAGTTTGCCTTGCGTTCATCGAACGATTTTTCCATCATAGAGATCCGTCCCTTCTACCACCACTTGGTCATACAACTGAATGGTGGAATCTGTTACAAGCATCTGTTGTTCCGCCTCGGAAAGCTCTGTCTTACAAATGGCATACCCATTGACAGTGTGGTCGGTGAACACCTGCACAAATTCCAGCTGTCCCCCGTAGAGCACGTAGACGCCTCGCACATTTTCTTGCACGCGTGTCACTGTGTTTCCGTTTTCATCGGTGGTTGTGTATTCCACATCTACAAAACGCAGGGCATTCTCATTTACCAGCACGCCGGAATAGGTTCCCACCGTCACCTGCACCGTTTCCTGGCGCACCGACGCAATGTCTGCATTCATTTTCGAGCACTCAAACACCACTGCCGTTTTGCCGGAAGCTTCGTCTGTGTTGGTGGCCACCACAGTTGCGGGAATTGCCTCTGAGCTGGCAAAGGGAATATCCAGGGAGACATTCTCCACACCCTCCAGCCGAACCATATCATCCTCGTCCAGAACACAGGCCACATACCAGTTGAAGTTGCGGCAAATCTTCCCCACGGCGTCGCTCTGTTCGGTTTCCTCCAGCTGCAAAAGATCTTCCACCTGGGATACGGTCAGGTCCTCCACCTGGTCCACATCCACAGCCGTTTCCAAACCATCCACAGAGCTTATAAAATACCCTGCGGCAGGGGCTGTAATGGTGCCGATGGTGCTGCCCGCCTGCCCCTGTAGGGCGTCCCGCTGACTTTCCAGAGTACTAATCCTTTGAGAAAAATCCTCGGGTGTTTCCTCGCCGGTAATCAGCTGCCTTCGGGAAAGCGCGGTTTGCAGCTCCTCCTTTAAGGTAGTGAGGTCGGAGAAATTGTTTTGATTGATTGCCACGGAAATTTGATCCACCGCCGCATAAATCTGATCGCTGAGCATGGTGGGGTTTGCCACAAAGAAATCTGCCGGTTGGGAAAGCGCCTGCAAGTTCTCTATCTCCCGGTTGAGACGCTCCACTTCCCCGTAAGCTGCGGCGTCGCTCTCTGAAGCGAAGATGTCCGCAATGACCCCGCCAGTGGAGACCCGGGTGCCGTCCCCCACCCGATAGCTGAGAACCCCGTTGTAGCTGTCCTCCACCACCGTTTCATTGCGAATGACAAATCCATCCACCTGCAGGACGTCGGAGACTTGACCGTACATGGCCGTTTCCGTTTTCAAGCTCTGGTGTGTGGCCATGTACCCTTGATACCCCACATACAGCAGCAGCAAAAAGGCCAAAGCCAGAGCGGCAATTTTGCGGATTTTTTTACTGTTCAACGGCTTCGCCTCCCCCCACATGCCACTGACGCAGCAGGCGCAAACTTTCTTCCAACAAGCCTTCTTCCTGGCCTTCCCAATCGTCTACATAGAGAAACGCTGCGTTCTTTTCCCGGGAAAACCAGGTGATCTGTCTTTTAGCGTAGCGCCTGGTTTCTCGTTTCAGATTTTCCACGGCCTCTTCCAGGGAAACCTCCCCGCGAAAATAGGGAAACAGTTCTTTGTATCCAATTGCCTGAGCAGCCGTGGGAATGCGCTGCGCTTTCTGACAGCGCAGGTAAAAGGCCTGGGCTTCTTCCAAAAGCCCTTGTTCCAGCATGTGATCCACCCGACGTTCAATGCGGCGGTACAACTTCTCCCGGTCTCGGAAGCTTAGGCAAAGCATTCCGTACCGATAGGGAGACTCCGCAGTTTGGGAGCGCTCCGCTTGGGCGGAAAAAGGTTCCCCGCAAAGCTGAATGTACTCCAGGGCCCGGATCACCCGTTTTACGTTGTTGGGATGAATCTCCTGGGCGCTTTTGGGATCCAGCTTTTGCAGACACTGGTACAGGGCCTGAGGACCGCATGTCTCCGCCTCTTGGAACAGACGCTGCCGCAAGGCTTCATCCCGGCCGCCTTCCTCAAAGGAAAACCCTCGCAGCAGGGATCGGGCATACAAACCTGTTCCCCCTACCAGAACGGGCAAGTGGCCTCGATCATGGATCTGCCCAATGGTGGAGGAGGCCATCTGTACGTAGTCGGAAACGCTGAAGGGCTCCTCCACCGGGAGAAAGTCCACCAAATGATAGGGGGCTGCCTCCCGTTCTTCCCGGGTGGGCTGGGCGGTGCCAATGGGAAGTCCCTGGTAAATTTGCATGGAATCGCAGGAGACAATCTCTCCCTGCAGCCGCTGACAGAGCTGCAATCCCAGAGCGGTTTTCCCCGTGGCGGTGGGGCCCACCACAGCGGCCACAGCTATTTTCTTATCACTGTACATGCAATTTCACCCCCGCCCAAACTGCCGCTCCAGATCACGGCGGCGAAGCAGAATGTACACGGGCCGGCCGTGAGGGCAGTAACGAACTTCCGGGTTCCGCTCCAACTCCTCTGCCAGGGAGATCATTTCCTCTTTGGAAATGGAGTCTCCTGCTTTCATGGCCGCGCGGCAAGCCACATTGTGATAGACCCAGTCCATGTGCTCCGTGGTCATCCTGTGTTTCAGGGAGGCAAGATAGCCGGCAATTTCCATGACGGCTCCGGCAGCGTCGCCTCCGTCCAGCAGCAGGGGCGCTGTGCGCACTAAGACCGTTCCGGAGCCGAAGTCTTCCACCTCAAATCCCACTTGGGAGAGCTCCTCTAAATGGCCGAGTACCGCAGAGTATTCCTCTTTATCCAAGGTGACCGTCACAGGCTGCAGCAGAGTTTGCGCTTCTCCACCGGCATTCTCCCGTTTCAGGCGCTCATACAGCAGGCGCTCGTGGGCTGCGTGTTTGTCGATAAACATGAGCTCTTCCCAACTGTATTGGACGATCAGGTAAGTGCCAAAGGCCTCTCCAATGATGCGGGAGTGAAATTCTCCCAGAGAACTTTGGGGCTTCGTGGATGCAGGCTCTCTCTCTGGGGCAGCGGGCGCTTCCAGGGGCCTTTTTGGAAGGGAGGGCGCTAGTGGAGGGGAAATGGGTTCGGTTTTGGAAGTTTTCGGAATGGGCTCGGCCGTCGCAGGTTCGGGCCGAACTTCCTGGTCCAGCATCCGGTCCACCAAACGGGAGAAAGATGGCTCCTTTTCCGGCCGCTTCTCACTGTCCTGCAAAAGAGACACAGGTCGTGATGCAGGAACCGGCCGGGCTGCAGGAATCGAAACCGCCGGCTTAGGCTGCGGTTTGGGAGGGTCCGGCTGCAGGCGCAGCTGCTCCTGACGTTCTGGAACGGGAGCGTACGGAGACACTGGAGGTTTTTTCCATTCCATCACCTTGGGGCGGTCCCCAGCCTGAAGAGCCGACTTCACCCCGTGGTACACCGCGTCAAAGATGGTACGCTCGTTGACAAAACGCACTTCCATCTTCGCGGGATGCACATTGACGTCTACTGCACTGAAGGCCAGCTGCAGATGGAGCACACAGGCGGGGAACTTCCCCACCATAATGGAGCCCTTGTAAGCCTCCTCCAAGGCGGCCATAGCGGTGCGGCTGCGCACGAAACGGCCGTTGATAAAGAAGTTCTGCATGCTGCGGTTGGGGCGGCTGGAGGTGGGAGCACTGACACAGCCCCACACCTTCACATGATCTAAGGTGTAGTCCACGGGAATCAGCGCGGAGGAAAACTCCCGGCCGTACACGGCGTAAATGGTGGAAGAAAGCTTTCCGTCTCCCGGGGTGTGCAGCTGCTCCTTTCCGTCTCGAATAAAACGGAAGGAGATCTCCGGGTGGGAGAGGGCCAGCTTGTCCAAGATGCCCGCCACCGCGTTGCCTTCCGTGGCGTCTTTCTTCAAGAACTTCATGCGGGCAGGTGTATTGTAAAAAAGGTCCCGCACCAGGATCGTAGTTCCCTGGGGACAACCGGCCTCTTCTAAACGGCCTTCTTCTCCCCCGCCGCAGAGGTAACGCACCCCCGTTTCTGCGCCGGCGGCCCGGGTCAACATTTCCACATGGGCCACCGCGGAAATGGAAGCAAGGGCCTCCCCGCGAAATCCCAAGGTGGCAATGGAATTTAAATCGTCCTCCAGAAGCACCTTGCTGGTGGCGTGGCGCAGAAAGGCCGTGGGCACATCCTCTGGGGCAATGCCGCAGCCATTGTCCGTCACCCGCATAAATGTGACGCCTCCCCGGCGGATTTCCACCGTGATCACGGTTGCTCCCGCATCCACAGCGTTCTCCGCCAGTTCCTTAATAACGGAAGAAGGGCGGTCTACCACCTCTCCAGCGGCAATCAGCTCCGCCACCTGTTTGTCCAGCACTTGGATTTTTGGCATATCCCTGCCTCCTTCCAAAGGAAAATAAAAGCTATCGTCGATACTCCATGGGAGTAAAGCGGATGCCGTCCTGCATCTGCTCCTCTCCCTTGTCCCGAAATCCCAGCCTGTGGTAAAAGCCAACCGCGTAGGGAGAGGCGTGCACGGTAACAACCGGTTGGGCGGTCTCTGTCAAAAGGGTGTGCCATAAAGCGCGGCCCACCCCCTGCCGATGGCGATCCGCCCTTACAAAGAGCAGGCAAATGTGGCCGCCTCCTGGACGAGCTGCCAGAACGCCAGTCAGAGTGGGGCCGTCCCAAGAGGCCCATCCATCCAGCGTCAAAAGGCCTTGCCGGTCTCTGAGGAAGGCTGCGAAAGACTCCACCCCTTCCGGCGGATACACCGGCGCTTCAAACTCTTGAAATACCTGCCACACCAAGGCGGCGGTCTGGTCCCATTCTTGCGCCTGCAGTTTCCGGATTTCCATGGCCTCTCCTTTATTTCAACATGCTGCACAGCTCGAACAAGGTGTTCATGCATTGAATGGGCGTCAGGGCGTTGACGTCTAAGCTGCGCAGTTTCTGCAGCACCTGGCCGTCTACGGAATCCATCGTCAGCTGCACGGGCTCCTCGGAAAAGCGGTGATGAGAGGTCCTCTGGGCCTCTGCGCCCCCCTGTTCCAACTCCGCCAGCACCTGCTTGGCCCGGCGGATCACTTTATCGGGAACACCTGCCAGCTTGGCCACTTCAATGCCAAAGCTATCGTCCGCACCGCCCCGCACAATGCGCCGCAAAAAGGTGATGTCGTCCCCCCGCTTTTTTACGGCAATGTTGAAGTTTTTGACCCCGGGCAGGATATCCTCCATGGCGGTGAGTTCATGGTAGTGGGTGGCAAAGAGAGTTTTGGCTCCCACCAGCTTTTTATCGTGCACATACTCCAACACTGCCCGCGCAATACTCATGCCGTCAAAGGTGGAGGTGCCCCGGCCGATTTCATCAAAAATGATCAAACTGTTTTGGGTGGCGTTTTTCAGAATATCCGCCACCTCCGCCATTTCAATCATAAAGGTGGACTGCCCTGCGGAAAGGTCGTCGGAGGCGCCCACCCGGGTGAATACGCTGTCCACAATGCCAATTTCCGCCACAGCCGCGGGAACAAAGCAGCCAATTTGCGCCATGATGGTGATGATGGCGATCTGCCGCATATAGGTGGACTTGCCCGCCATGTTGGGGCCTGTAATAATGGCCACCCGGTTGTCGTTCATGTCCATATCCACATCGTTGGGCACAAAGGGCGTATCGTGGAGCAGAGCTTCCACCACCGGATGGCGGCTGTCTTTTAAGTACAGTTTTCCGCTGAGGTTGATCACCGGACGGGTGTAGTCGTTCTTGCGGGACACCACAGCAAAGGAAGCCAGCACATCTAACGTGCCCACCGCCTTGGCCGTGGCCTGCACCCGGGAAAGCTGCGCGGCCACCTGCTGGCGCACCTCTTCAAAAAGGCGGCTCTCCATGGAAATGGATTTATCGTGGGCGCCCAAGATGCGGTTTTCCAGATCCTTCAATTCTTGGGTGATGTACCGTTCCCCGCCTGTAAGGGTCTGCTTGCGGATGTAGTCCGCTGGCACTTGATCCTTATAGCTGTTGGACACTTCAATGTAGTATCCGAACACCCGGTTATAGCCCGTCTTCAATTTGGGGATGCCGGTGCGTTCCCGTTCCCGGGCTTCCACAGCGGCAATCAATTCCCGGCCTCCGTTCATGTCGCGCTTGACTTCGTCCAGCTCCGGGCTGTAGCCCTCCCGGATGATGCCCCCCTCCCGGATTGTAAAGGGCGGGTCATCCACAATGGCGGAGGAAATCAGCTGCTCCACATCTTCCAAACCGTCTATCTCTTGGAAGATCTGCCGCAGCAGTGTGGACTCACAGGAGGCCAGCAGAGATTTCAGCCCTGAAAGCCGCTCCACAGCCGCAGCAAGAGAACGAAGCTCTCTCCCGTTAGCGGAGCCGTACACAATCCGCGTCATAATGCGCTCTAGGTCAAAAATTCCCGTGAGCTGTTCTGTGACCTGGTCCAACAGCTGTGGGTTGTCAAAAAGCTCTTCCACGGCGTTCTGCCGGCGGGTGATGCGTGCAGGGCTCAACAGGGGCTGTTCCAGCCAAGACTTGATCAGCCGCTTGCCCATGGCGGTTTTCGTGCGGTCCAGCACCCATAAGAGAGAGCCTTTCCGCTCTTTGTTGCGCAGCGTCTCTGTCAGCTCCAAATTCCGGCGGGCGTTTAGGTCCAAGCTCATGACGGCGGCTTCCCCTTCCAGTTCCACCTCGTTCATGCGCTCCAACCCTGTAATCTGCGTGCGGCCTAAATAGTCCAGCAGCGCGCCTAAGGCCAAGAGCGTCCAAGGCTTGGAGGAGAGTGCGGAAAGAGTCCCTTCCCCAAACTGCCGGAGCACTGCCCCTTGGGCCTGGGCTCGGTCCCTATACAAGTCTGCATCCAAGCACTCCACGGAGGCCTGCAGCCTTTCCTGCACAAAATCCCGGAGCTCCGTCAAATCCAGCGCGTCGGGATTGAGAAGAATCTCGCTGGGGTTGTACCGGGCCAGACGGTCTTCTACCAAGTGGCACAAACTCTCCCGATCGGGCGCGGACAGCTGGTCCCCGTGCAGTTCCCCTGTGGAAACATCGCCGAAACAGATCCCCATGGCAGTGTCCCCGTCCCAGCACAGAGAGCAGAGATAGTTGTTGCGAGACTCGTCCAGCATGCTGTTCTCCAGCACAGTGCCGGGGGTGATGACGCGGATCACATCTCGTTTCACCAGGCCTTTCGCCAGCTTGGGGTCCTCCAGCTGCTCGCAAATGGCCACCTTGTAGCCCTTGGCAACCAGCTTGGCAATGTAGCTTTCCGCACTGTGAAAGGGCACGCCGCACATGGGGGCCCGCTCTTCCTGGCCGCACTCCCGCCCGGTGAGGGTAAGTTCCAGCTCCCGGGAAACGGTCTTGGCGTCGTTGAAGAACATTTCGTAAAAATCGCCAAGGCGAAAGAAAAGTATCGTGTTAGGATACTTTTCTTTCATCTCAAAATATTGTTTCATCATTGGGGAATAATCCGCCATTGTTACGTATACCAGCCCTTTCTATGTGCAGAACGCAGGGAATGTTCTGGGAGCCTTCTGTGTTGTCTCAGTGGCAGCCGGCGCAGCTGGAGCAGTTTCCGCCGCAGGAAGCCGCGTCGTACTCACAGGTATCCGGGTCTTCTCCGTCCGCGCACAGGCCGATAATGCCCGTAATCTGCTGCAGCAAGGCGTCAAACTCATTCTTGGCGTCGTTGTACTGGAGCATGTGCTCGTTTTGCATGATCTGCTCATACACAGCGCGGAACTCCTCATTTAAGCGGCGCAGGGTCTCGTCGTTGCGCTCCTCTTTCTGCGCCTCGTTGCTGATGGCCATGCGCTTCAAGTTGAACTCGCCAATGGCCTCCTGCAGAGCCTGGTCCTCGTCGCTGGCCTGGCGGGCAGCCACCATGGCAATATACCGCTCGTCGTTCTGCAGGGCACGGCCCAATTCTCTTGTCAGTTCGATGATGTCCATTGTAATTTCTCCATATGAATGAAATTTGAATTTTCTTAAAAGATACTTAAAAGCCCGAAGGTTTTATCCATACCTGTTGGCAAGGGATCCGCTCTTTGGCGCCCTCGATTTCCAGCAGGATATGGTCTCTATGGTTCCATGGCCGGCATACTCTTGGAGATCGAAAGAGGAGACAGAACTCCCTGGAGCATCCAGCTGCGGGCAGCGGTGACTCTCACGTCTGCATACTGACCGATGAGCTCCTCCCCGCCAGGGAAGTCAATGACCACACTGGAAGCTGTACGTCCCGAGAGAAGGCCGGACTTTTCATTGCGCTCTTCTACCAGCACCCGGTAGGTCTCCCCCACCATGGCCGCACTGCGCCGGGCAGCGATTTCCTCCTGTACCTGCAACAGCTCTGCGAACCACTGGGTCTTCTCCTGGTGGGAGACAGGGTCCGGCATTATGGCCGCCTTGGTCCCCTCCCGGGGAGAATAGATAAAGGTGAAAAGAGAGGTAAACTCCACTTTCCGGATCAGGGAAAGGGTGTCTTGGAACTCCTCATAGGTCTCTCCCGGAAATCCCACGATTACATCCGATGTAAAGCTCACGTCCGGCATAACCTTCCGGGCATACTGAATGAGGGAGAGATACTGCTCCCGATCATAGTGCCGGTTCATCTCCCGAAGCACCCGATCGTTCCCCGATTGGAAAGGCAGGTGGATGTGATGCGGGATGTGCCGGCTGCCGGCGATGGTGTCAAACAACTCTTTTGAGGCGTCCTTGGGATGGGAAGTCATAAACCGCAGGCGGTACTCCCCAGGGATGGCATCGATGGCCTGCAGCAGCTGGGCAAAGTTCACTTGCTCCGGCAAGCCCTTTCCGTAGGAATTCACATTCTGTCCCAAGAGAGTAATCTCCTTGTAGCCGGAGGCAATCAACTGCCGGCATTCCTCCACGATCCGATCGGGGTGGCGGCTTTTCTCTCTGCCGCGCACATAGGGCACAATGCAGTAGGAACAAAAATTGTCGCAGCCGGCCATGACGGTCACCCAGGCACGGGACCGGCCGTCCCGCCGAATGGGCAGGCCTTCCAGTACGTCCTGGCCGTCACCGCCCCGGAGGAACACCCGTTTGGAATCGGTCACTGCCGCGTACAGCATTTCCGGCAGCCGGTGGATCACATGGGTGCCGAACACAATGTTGACAAAGGGATAGCTTTTGCGAAAGCGTTCCGCCACATGCTCCTGCTCCGTCATGCAGCCGCACACGGCGATGATCACAGAAGGGTGGCGGCGCTTGATGTTTTTCAAAGCCCCCACATTGCCAAATACCCGATCTTCCGCGTGTTCCCGAATGGCACAGGTGTTAAACAGGATAAAATCAGCTTCCTCCGGAGAATCCGTAAAAGAAAAACCCATTTCAGCAAGCTGTCCCTTGATTTTCTCCCCGTCCGCCACATTTTGCTGGCAGCCATAGGTCCGCACATACGCCAGAGGGACCGGGCCCCGGGCGCGCACCTTCATAATTTCTGCCACATCGGCCAGGTAGAGCCTTTGCCGGGAAAGCTCCTCTTGGGCAAACTGATTTTCCAAAAGACACACTCCTTGCTGCATAGGGTACAGACGGTAGGCCGGCATCCGCCGGACACAACCTGTGGATTAGTATAGCACAAATCGAGAAAATCCGCAAGGCACAAGGCGGGGAGTTCTGAGAGGATGTTTTTTCCTGGAAAATTTCTTCTGCCCCATTGCCTTTTCTCC
>ERZ1643247.1489-NODE-1489-length-21335-cov-11.659445_pt1 | contig 21335 bp, 18 predicted proteins | sample MGYA00579264_ERZ1643247 | MGnify/ENA primary metagenome ERZ1643247 (study PRJEB29033, sample SAMEA4952262) | chicken gut metagenome | biome: Broiler Chicken; feature: Gastrointestinal Tract; material: Caecum | place: Ireland | collected 2018 | study: Broiler... | reverse complement strand
ACAGATCGAGGAAGTCCTTCTCAAGATCAATGAGATCGGACCGCACTATGAGATCCTGGTTGAACGAAAGAACAGACTGGACGTGATGACGATCACTGTGGAACTGGTAGATGACAGACTGCTTGACAGTTATGCACAGTTGAGTGAACTGGAATTAAGGATAAAGAAAGCGCTTAAGGCGCAGCTCGGTCTCGCGACACAGATCCGCCTCGTGGCGCCGAATTCTCTGAAACGGTTCGAGGGCAAGGCAAAGAGAGTGACAGATTTACGAAAGGATGGACTGTAAAATGGGAGAAAAAGTGATCATGCTGGGCAATGAAGCGATTGCCCGCGGAGCATATGAGGCAGGGGTAAAAGTATCATCTGCATATCCGGGGACGCCCAGCACAGAGATAAGCGAATACCTCGTCCAGTACAGGGATGATGTATATGAAGAGTGGGCGCCTAATGAGAAAGTAGCGACAGAGGTCGCTGTGGGCGCGAGTCTTGCCGGAGCGCGCGCTATGGCGTGCATGAAGCATGTGGGGCTGAATGTGGCGGCTGACCCGCTGTATTCGGTATCTTACATGGGAGTAAACGGAGGGCTGGTCATTGTGGTTGCAGACGATCCGGGACTGTACAGCTCCCAGAACGAGCAGGATACAAGGATGGTGGCAAGGGCTGCCCAGATCCCTGTGATCGAGCCGTCGGACAGCGCAGAGGCAAAAGATTTCTTTAAGACTGCTTTTGAGCTGAGCGAGCAGTTTGACCGTCCGTTTATCTTCCGTACGACTACGAGGCTGGCGCACTCCCAGGGTCTGGTAGAGCTGTGCGGCCGTGTTGAGCCGGAGGATAAACCGTACGAGAAGAATGTGACAAAGAACGTTATGATGCCGGGCAATGCAAAAATCCGCCATATAGAGATCGAAAAGCGCAATCTGGAGCTGGCGGAGGCTGCCAATACGCTCCCCATCAATGTGGTGGAGATGAATGACACCAGGATCGGCGTGATCACCAGCGGTATCCCGTACCAGTATGTAAAAGAAGCGCTGCCGGATGCGTCTGTGCTGAAACTGGGTATGGTGAATCCTCTTCCGAGAAAGCTGATCGAGGATTTCGCGTCAAAGGTCGATACGTTATATATTGTAGAAGAGCTTGACCCGGTGATCGAGGAACAGGTGAAGTCCTGGGGTATCAAAGCCATCGGGAAAGAAATCTTTACCGTCCAGGGAGAGTACAGCGCCAATATGTTAAGAGAAGCCATCCTGAAACAGGATCTGGATCTCAAAGAGCCCGCAAAAGCGCCGGGAAGACCGCCGATCCTCTGTCCGGGATGTCCCCACAGAAGCGTGTTCTATGTGCTGAATAAGCTGAAAATGCATGCGGCGGGAGATATCGGATGCTACACGCTTGGCGCGGTAGCGCCGTTGAGCGTCATTGACACGACTATGTGCATGGGATCCAGTATCTCAACCCTGCACGGGATGGAGAAGGCGAAGGGCAAAGACTACATAAAGAACTGGGTGGCAGTGATCGGAGATTCCACATTTATGCACACAGGCGTGAATTCCCTGATGAATATGGTATACAACAATGCCACGGGCACGGTCATCATCATGGATAACTCAACCACAGGCATGACCGGTCATCAGGATCATGCGGCGACAGGAAAGACTCTCCAGGGAGATCCGACCTATGCGATCAATATTCAGGCGCTCTGCCGTGCCATCGGCGTAAAGAATGTGCATGAGATCAATGCATTTGACCTGCCGCTTCTCGAGAAGACGATCAAAGAGGAGACGGCAAAAGATGAAGTGTCCGTAATCATCACAAAGACGCCGTGCGTCCTTCTGGATAAGAGAAAGAAACCTCTCTATACCGCGCATACAGACAAATGTAAGAAATGCGGCATGTGCATGAAACCCGGATGTCCGGCAATGACAAAGAATCCGGACGGTACGATCCGCATTGACGACACGATGTGCACAGGATGCGGACTGTGTAAAGATCTCTGTAAATTTGACGCGATCGAGCTTGTAAAGGAGGGAGAATAATTATGGCAGTAAAGAATATTATGATCGTCGGCGTGGGCGGTCAGGGAACCCTTCTCACAAGCCGCATCTTAGGCGGGCTGACCATAGCGGGAGGCTATGACGTGAAGCTGTCCGAGGTGCACGGGATGGCGCAGAGGGGAGGAAGTGTTGTTACCTTTGTGCGCTACGGGGATAAAGTCGCGGAGCCCATCGTGGAAGAAGGGCAGGCTGACGTGATCATTGCGTTTGAGCGGCTGGAGGCACTCAGGTACGCCCACTTCCTGAAAAAGGACGGAGTGCTCATCGTCAACGACTGGAGGATCGACCCCATGCCTGTCGTGATCGGCGCGGCCGAATATCCGGAAAATATTTTGGAAAATCTGGAAAAAGAATACAAAGTCTATAAAGTAAATGCCACAGAAGAATCGAAAAAGCTTGGAAATCCCCGGGTCTTTAATCTGATCGTGCTGGGGATCGCCGCGCAGCATATGGATTTTACAAAAGAGCAGTGGTATGAGGTCATCGAGAAGACCGTGCCTCCGAAGACGGCAGAGATCAATAAGAAAGCGTTTGACGTGGGTTACGGCATCGCGCAGTAATCCCGGTCAGATAGAAAAGATTTTAGGATGAAGGGCGGTGATAGTAATGATCAGGCAGATATCAGTATTTGTGGAAAATCAGCCGGGCAGTATGATGAATGTAACCTCTGTCCTCACGGAGGAACATGTGAACATCCGGGCAATCTCGACTTTCGATTCGCCGGAATTCGGAATCATGCGCCTGGTAGTCGATGATCCGGTCCGAGCGAAGGAGAGTCTGACAAAGCGTGGATTTGTCACCAGAGTGACCGAAGTGATCGGTGCAGAGCTCAGGGATGAGAAGGGGAATCTCAATCAGATGCTCAAGATCCTTGCAGACGGACAGATCAACGTGAACTATATTTATTCTTTTGTGATCCGCGAGGGAAAAGCTCCTGTCATGGTATTTCATACGGACGATTTTGAAAGAGCGGAAAATGTCCTCCGGGCTGCCGAAGTAAAGCTCGTCGAGGAAGAAGAACTATAAGGAAATCAAAGGAGAAATAATAAAATGGCGGCAGTATCATTAGAAAACTGGGTAGAGCGGATACGTGATCCGAAAATCGAATGTATGAGCAGAGACGAGATGGCGGCTCTCCAGAGCCGGCGTCTTGTGGACGTGGTAAAGAGAGTATACGACAATGTGGAATTTTACCGCAGAAAGATGCAGCAAAGAGGCGTGGAGCCGGGAGACATCAGATCCATCGAGGATATTGAGAAGCTTCCGTTCACCACAAAGGAAGACTTAAGGGATAATTATCCGTTCGGGCTCCTTGCAATCCCGAAGAAGGATGTGGTGCGCGTGCAGGGAACTTCCGGCACGACCGGAAAGCTTACGATCGCGCCTTACTCCCAGAAAGATGTGGATGTGTGGGGAGAATGCGTGGCAAGAGGCCTGACCATGGCGGGACTCACGGATGAAGATATCATCCATGTCTGCTACGGGTATGGTCTTTTCACCGGAGGATTGGGACTGGACTACGGCGCAAAAGCGCTCGGCGCGATGGCGATCCCTATGTCAGCGGGCAACACGAAGCGGCAGATGATGTGCATGGAGGATCTGGGGGCAACCGCGTTTGCGTGCACTCCCTCCTACGCTTTGTATCTTGCTGAATCTATCCAGGAGGCCGGGCTCGTTGACCATATGAAATTAAAGGCCGGCATCCACGGCGCGGAGCCCTGGACAGAGGAGATGCGCAAGAAGATCGAGAGCATCCTCCACATCAACTGTTTCGATATTTACGGACTGTGTGAGATCACCGGACCGGGCGTGGCACAGGACTGTATCCACAAGGCAGGACTTCACGTCCATCATGATTATTTCTATCCGGAAGTGCTGAATCCTGCAACTCATGAGAGATGCGCGGACGGAGAGACCGGAGAGCTGGTATTCACTACGCTGGCGAAAGAAGCGATGCCTCTGATCCGCTACCGCACGAAAGACCTGACCAGCATTGACCACAGCACCTGCGAATGCGGGCGTACTCTTCCGAGGATCTCCAAGTTCACCGGAAGGACGGACGACATGAAAGTCATCCGCGGCGTCAATGTATTCCCGACTCAGGTAGAGACAGCGCTTCTTTCAATGGGCGGAGTGGTAGCGCCGCACTATCTGATGATCGTTGACAGAGAGGACAATATGGACGTTCTGACGGTCATGGTAGAAGTGGACGAGAGTGTATTCTCTGACGAGATCCGCAAGCTGGACGCGCTGCGCAATAAGATTGCCGCAACGCTGAAGACAGCGCTCGGGGTATCTGTGAAGGTGAAACTGGTAGAGCCGAAGTCCATCCAGAGAAGCGAAGGCAAAGCAGTCCGCGTCATTGACAACAGGAATTTGTAAGAAAAGAGGGAGGTAGAAGATATGGGAATCACGATCCAACAGTTATCAGTGTTTCTTGAGAACCGCGAGGGAAGGCTGGACGAAGTGCTCTCTGTCCTTGCCGGCAATGATGTGAACATTGTTGCGCTCAGTCTTGCAGATACAACAGAATACGGTATGCTGCGCATGATCGTATCTGATCCGAACAAAGGGAAGGCAGTGCTCAAAGAAAACGGCATCACGGCAATGCTTACTGATGTGGTGGCGCTCAGAGTGCCCCATGAGACAGGATCTTTAAGCCGCGCAATGCATCAGATCGTGGATGGCGAGGTAAACATTGAATACATGTATGCATTTGCCAACGGAGAGGATGCATCCGCTGTCCTTAAATGCGATGATCCGGCAAGAGTGGTGGACATCTTAAGGGGAAGCGGCTTTGATGTGTGGGAAGCTTCGGAAGCGTATGTCTCCAATATAAAGAATGCGTTATAGAGTGCCGAAGGTACTTATCTGCTGTTTTTTGATGAGCTGAAATAACAGGAAATAACAGAAAACTAGAGCTGCCGTATGAAAGATCTGGATCTTTCATACGGCAGCTCCGTTTTTAATCGCATTTCTCAGTATAGCTTTTTAATAATAAATCAAGTCTGTTTATATATTAAAAGGTACATTAAAAAATCTGATTAAAGTTTTACTACATTTGTTGCCTGCGGTCCTTTCGCGCCTTCTGTCACTTCAAATTCGACAGCCTGGCCTTCCTCCAGAGTTTTGAATCCATCCATTACAAGCCCTGAGTAGTGAACGAAGATATCGTTTCCCTCTGAATCAGAGATGAATCCATAGCCCTTCTGGTTGTTAAACCATTTCACTGTACCTGTCATTGTGTTGCCCTCCATTTAAGAAAATAAATAAGTTTCTGTACTGTCCGGCTGAGGAACAATACTGGCTCAGTGTAGCATGTTTAACAATGAAAGTCAACGGATTTCTGTGCTGTTAATTAAAATTATACAAAAAACGGGGAGTGCTTGTATTTGAAGCGGCGGTCAATTAGAATGAGGACAGAATGTATGTGAAAAGGGGAAACACTATGAAAATTTCAACAAAAGGGAGATACGCACTGGAAATTGCCGCAGATCTTGCAATGCACTCTGATCATGAGCACCGGGAGAGCCTGAGGAATATCGCACGCCGGCGGGACCTGTCCGAAAAATATCTGGAGCGTATCGTGAAAATGCTCTGCAGCGCCGGGATCGTATCTTCCGCGAGAGGTGTCCGGGGCGGATACTGTCTGGCAAAAGACGCGCGGGAGATCACTCTGCTGGAAATACTGGAGGCTTCCGAGGGGGAGCTGGCGCCCGTGCCGTGCCTGACCGGCAAGGCTGACTGCGGTATGGGATGCGATCAATGCCCCACAAGAGAGGTGTGGGGAGATATGTGGCAGATCATAAAAAAGACTGCGGGAGAAATTACGGTGGCAGACGTGTGTGTGAAATCTGGATTTAATTTATATTGACATGGTGGGAATTTGCTGGTATAACATAATACATATAATACATATCAAAAAAGTAGGAATTAGGAGTATGATGCACAGATGAAGCTTTCTACAAAAGGAAGATACGGACTCCGGGCGCTCGTTGATCTTGCCGCGAATGAAGCGGGCGAGGCAGTCTCGCTCGCTCAGACCGCGAAGAGACAGAAGCTGTCACTGAATTACCTGGAGCAGGTATTCGGGATGCTGCGCAGGGCAGGGATCGTGGTCGGGGTAAAGGGATCTAACGGAGGCTTCCGGCTTGCCCGAAGCATGGATGATATTACGGTGAAAGAAATATTGGAAGCGCTTGAAGGAAAGTTCTCCATTGCGGATGGCGCCGGTGAGGATACGCAGGATCCGGTCCAGAACGCGCTCAGAGACCTTCTATGGGATGAGATCGACAGGAAAATCAATCAGTTTCTCCGGGAGAAGACTCTGGGCAGCCTGGTCAGAGAGTACCGGAGAAATCTGGAAAAAGGCACGATCATGTATTATATCTGATAATTAACAGACCCGATAACAAAAATGGGGAAAGGATGGTAACTGAATGAAAAGAGATTTAAAATTTGAAACATTACAGCTGCATTCGGGACAGGAGACGCCGGATCCGGCAACAGATGCCAGGGCAGTGCCCATTTATCAGACGACATCTTATGTTTTCCGGAACTGTCAGCATGCGGCAGACAGATTCAGCCTGGAAGAGGCGGGAAATATTTACGGAAGGCTGACCAATCCTACCCAGGAAGTGTTTGAGACCCGGATCGCCGCGCTTGAGGGAGGAAGCGCGGCCCTGGCGGTTGCCTCCGGGGCGGCGGCGGTCACATATACGTTCCAGAATCTCGCAAAGGCGGGAGATCATATCGTCGCTTCAAAATACATTTACGGCGGCTCCTACAATCTCCTTGAACATACGCTGAAAGACCAGGGGATCGAGACAACATTTGTTGATCCCGACGAGGAAGGAAGTTTTGAAGCTGCGATCCGGGATAATACAAAGGCTGTGTTTATCGAGTCCATCGGCAATCCGAACGCAAATCTTGCAGATATCAGAAGCATTGCCGATACTGCCCATGCCCATGGTATCGCGCTTGTTGTGGACAATACCTTTGCCACGCCGTATCTGCTCAGACCGTTTGAGTATGGAGCTGATATTGTCGTACATTCTGCTACTAAGTTTATCGGCGGGCACGGAACAGCCCTGGGTGGAGTGATCATAGAGAGCGGGAGGACAGACTGGAGGAAATTCGGAAAATACCCGCAGATCACGGAGCCTGACCCGAGCTATCACGGAGTGTCTTTTGCGGACGCTGCGGGACCGGCGGCATTTGTGACAAGGATCCGGGCGGTGCTCCTGAGAGATATGGGCGCTGCAGCTGCTCCCCTTCATGCCTTCCTCTTTCTTCAGGGACTTGAGACGCTTTCCCTGAGAGTGGAGCGGCATATTGAGAATACGAAGAAGGCAGTGGAATTTCTGGCAGCCCACCCGAAGGTGTCTGCGGTGAATCACCCGTCTCTCCCTGACAGTCCGTATCACAGCCTCTATAAGAGGTATTTCCCGAAAGGGGGAGCATCGATCTTTACATTTGAGATCAATGGCACAGAGGAGGATACAAAGAGGTTTATCGACCGGCTGGAGATCTTTTCCCTGCTGGCGAATGTGGCTGACGTGAAATCTCTGGTCATCCATCCTGCCAGCACTACCCACTCTCAGATGACAGCGGATGAACTGGAGGCTTCCGGGATCCGTCCGAATACAGTGAGAGTTTCCATCGGTACCGAACACATTGAGGATATCCTGTGGGATCTGGGGCAGGCGCTGGAGGCAGTGTGATCATAATATTAAAAAACGAGTATAAAAATGAAAATACAGATTTTTGACAGAAAGGAAGATACAAAATGAAAGTATATCAGAGTGTAACAGAACTGATCGGGAGAACCCCTCTCCTGGAGGTGAAAAACATTGAAAAGGAAAAGGGGCTGAAAGCAAAAGTGCTTGTTAAGCTGGAATATTTTAATCCGGCGGGAAGCGTAAAGGACCGCGCCGCTCTCAGTATGATCGAGGAAGCAGAGAAAACGGGAAAGATACATCCCGGCGCTGTAATCATCGAGCCGACCAGCGGGAATACGGGGATCGGTCTTGCCAGCGTAGCTGCCGCAAGAGGTTATAAGGCAGTCTTTGTTATGCCGGAGACTATGAGCATAGAGAGGAGAAAACTCCTGCTGGGATATGGGGCGGAAATCGTGCTCACGGAAGGGTCGAAAGGCATGAAGGGAGCCATTGAAAAAGCGGCTGAACTGGAGAAGGAGATTGAAAATGCAGTAGTCCTCGGACAGTTTGTAAATCCGGCGAATCCGGACGCGCACTACCGGACGACAGGTCCTGAGATCTGGGAGGATACGGAAGGGACAGTGGATATCTTTATTGCCGGCGCGGGCACCGGAGGAACAGTGACAGGTGTGGGCCATTATCTGAAAGAAAAAAAAACAGGGATCAAAGTCATCGCGGCGGAGCCTGCGGCGTCCCCTGTCCTCTCAGGAGGCAGGCCGGGTCCTCATGGACTGCAGGGCATCGGAGCGGGATTCGTGCCGGATATCCTTGATACAAAGGTATATGACAGCATAAGCCAAGTGACGGAAGAGGAAGCGTATGAAGCGGCAAGACTCCTGGCATCAGCAGAAGGAGTCCTTGTCGGGATCTCGTCAGGAGCGGCGCTTCACACCGCGGTCCGGGAAGCCTTGAAACCGGAAAATGAAGGAAAGACGATCGTTGCCCTTCTGCCGGATACCGGAGAGAGATATTTATCTACCCCGTTATTCGGCTGACGCCGCCGCGCCGCCTTTGACAGGTAAATCTGCGCAGACCGCCATTGCCGGAAAACTCTGTTAAATAGTGCAACAAATTGCGGTTTCAAGCTGAAACAGCAATTGAAAATTCAGTGGATGTGGTATATACTGATAGCAGAATCATGAAGTCAAAGGAGGATAAACAGTTATGAAAGAATTCAAATACGTGGTTACAGATCCGGAGGGAATCCACGCAAGACCGGCGGGCATCCTTGTGAAGCAGGCGGCAGGATATCAGTCAGCTGTCAAGATCACAAAAGGAGAAAAGACAGCCGATGCAAAGAGAATCTTCGGCGTCATGGGTCTGGGTGTTAAGACCGGCGAAGAAGTTACGATCACCGTAGAAGGAGCAGATGAAGATACAGCGATCGCGGAATTAGAGGCATTCTTCAAAGAGAATTTATAATTAGATTAAGGAGAAGCAGGCCATGATTACGATAAGCGGTAAAAGTGTATTCGGCGGCGTATCCATCGGAAAGCTCATGTTCTATAAGAGAAGTGAGAAGACGATCAAGAGAACGCACGTCGATGATGTAGATGCAGAGTGGAAGAGATTCCAGGATGCAAAGGATACGGCAGTATCCCAGTTGAAAGGGCTGTACGACAAAGCGATCGAAGATGTGGGTGAGGCAAATGCCATGATCTTTGAGATCCATCAGATGATGCTCGAGGATCTGGATTATCTTGAGTCTATCGAGAATATCATCCGCACTCAGGAGGTCAATGCAGAGTTTGCCGTAGCTACAACAGCAGATAATTTCGCGCAGATGTTCGCTGCGATGGACGATGCTTATATGCAGGGACGTGCAGCGGATGTAAAAGATGTGTCTGAGCGTGTTCTGGATATCCTGTGCGGTGTAGACGCAGGAATGAAGGAAATGACAGAGCCGTGTATTATCGCGGCTGACGATCTGGCGCCGAGTGAGACGGTACAGCTTGACAAGGACAAAGTACTTGGCTTTGCAACGATGTACGGGTCATCCAATTCCCATACTGCGATTCTCGCCCGTACGATGAATATCCCTGCTATAATCGGCATGGGAGAGGCTCTTCTGCCGGAGTACGACGGCAAGATGGCGGCGATCGATGGCTTTACAGGCACACTGTACATCGAACCGGATGAAGAGACAATGAAAGAGATGCAGGAAAAGCGTGCAAAAGATCTGGAGCAGAAAGCGCTTCTGGAGCAGCTCAAGGGCAAAGAAAATGTGACAAAGAGCGGCCAGAAGATCAATGTGTACGCAAATATCGGAAATGTATCTGATCTCGGGGCAGTACTTAAGAATGATGCCGGCGGTATCGGTCTTTTCAGAAGTGAATTCCTTTATCTGGAAAACACAGACTTCCCGACGGAAGACCAGCAGTTCTCTGTTTACAAGCAGGTAGCGGAGAGCATGGCTGGAAAGAAGGTCATTATCCGTACATTGGATATCGGAGCGGACAAGCAGGTGGATTACTTCGGGCTTGACAAAGAGGACAACCCGGCTCTTGGATATCGTGCGATCCGTATCTGCCTGACGCGGCCGGAAATATTCAAGACGCAGCTGCGCGCTCTGTACCGTGCGGCGGTTTACGGGAATATCTCTATTATGTTCCCGATGATCATCTCTGTAAGTGAAGTGAGGAAGATCAAAGAAATCATTGCTGAGGTGAAGGAAGAACTTAAGAGTGAGGGTATTCCGTTCAAGGAAGATGTGGAGCTTGGCATCATGATCGAGACTCCGGCTTCTGTAATGGTAAGCCGCGAGCTCGCAAAAGAGGTTGATTTCTTCAGCGTAGGCACAAATGACCTGACTCAGTATACTCTGGCGATCGACCGTCAGAATTCTAAACTGGATCCGTTCTATGACCCGCATCATCCGGCGGTGCTCGCCATGATCAAGATGGCGGCTGACAACGCGCATGCGGAGGGCAAATGGATCGGAATCTGCGGAGAGCTCGGCGCCGACCTTGAGCTTACAGAAGAGTTCCTGAAAATGGGACTGGATGAACTGTCTGTATCTCCGGCAATGGTGCTCCCGCTGAGAAAACGTATAAGAGAATGTGAATAAATCTGAATTTGTGTGTGGGACGGACGACCGGATCACGTCCGAAAAACCGTGGGTTATTTTAAGACGTATTCTGTGCGGGGATGCGGCTCTGGTTCCGGTTCCACGATTTGGGAAAAACTAAAAAGGAAGGAAACGCGGCTAAAAACAATTGACCGGCGGACGATTCGGCTCCGCCTCAGGCATCCGCCGGTCAATTAACGCCGTGCTTCCTTCCTTTTTAGTTTTTCCGGCAAATCCAGATTTACCTCTTGCAATTACCGAACATATGTGCTACTATACGAAATAGAACAAATGTTCGATAAATGCAAAGGGGGCATTAATATGCAGGACAGGATCATGAAGGAGATGTCTCTTTATGATAAGTTAAATATTCTGTCAGACGCGGCAAAGTACGATGTGTCCTGCACTTCCAGCGGAGTGGAGCGCCGGGGCGATGGAACCGGGATGGGAAACTGCCGGAAAGCAGGGATATGCCACAGTTTTTCCTCGGATGGCAGATGTATTTCTCTTCTGAAGATTTTATTTACGAATGAGTGTATCTATGATTGCAAATATTGCATTAACCGGTCATCCAATGATGTTGTGAGGACCTCCTTTACTCCCGAGGAAGTATGCACTCTGACGATGGAATTTTATCGGAGAAATTATATTGAGGGACTTTTTTTAAGCTCCGGCATACTGAAAAGTCCCGACTATACGATGGAGCTGATCTATGCTGCTTTGTACAGACTCCGGCACATATGTAATTTTCAGGGCTATATTCATGTAAAGGCGATTCCCGGGGCTGACCAGAGGCTGATCAGGATGACGGGGTTCCTGGCTGACAGGATGAGCGTAAACATGGAGCTTCCGACGGCGGAGAGCCTGCGCCTTCTTGCGCCGCATAAATCGCGGAAAAATATCCTTGCGCCCATGAGGTTTGTCCAGGAGAAGATGAAGGAGAATCATCATGAAATCACGCTTTATAAGAACGCGCCCCGGTTTGTTCCTGCGGGACAGAGCACGCAGATGATCATAGGAGCTACGCCGGAGACAGATTATCAGATCCTCAGAGTGACAGAGGCTCTTTATAAGAAGTTTGACCTGAAACGCGTGTTTTTTTCGGCGTTTGTCCCTGTCAATGAAGACAAAGCTCTTCCTTCGATCCGGGACCAGGGCCCGCCTCTGCTCAGGGAGCACAGATTGTATCAGGCAGACTGGCTGCTGAGGTTCTATCATTTTGAAGCGGAGGAGCTCCTGGACGAGGAAAATCAGAATTTTAATGTGTATCTGGATCCGAAATGCTGCTGGGCGCTCCGGAATTTGGATATCTTTCCGGTGGAAATCAACAGGGCGGATTATCATACCCTTCTGCGGGTGCCCGGGATCGGTTACAAATCGGCGGGGCGTATTGTGAAGGCGCGAAGATGGGGATGCATTGGCTTTGAGGATTTAAAGAAGATGGGTGTAGTACTCAAGCGGGCGCTGTATTTTATCACCTGCAGCGGGAAGATGATGTATCCGGTGAGAATTGACGAAGATTCGATCACTCGGAATCTTCTCAATACACGAGAGCGGATTCCGGAAGAGGTTGAAAGAATGACGTTCAGACAGCTCTCTTTGTTTGATGACATGGGTATAGGCGGGGGAATACAGGATGAGACAGATTTTTATATGTACGGATACAATAACCGGTCTGTATTCGGCGCTCCATGATGCATGGAAGGCATGCCGGGACGGGGATGCCGGGATTGAGATCCGGGGAAAAATGCAGCAACAGCTTTTCTGCGAATATCAGACTGTTGAAGAGTGTGAACAGAAAGCTGCGCGCCTGGAGCGGATGATCAAGCGGTATCTGGGATACAATGCATATTGGAATATCTACCATGCGCTGCTTGCCGAAGATGGAGATAAAGGCACTGCCGTATTCAGGACAATGCAGGAATCCAGAAGGATAGGAGACAGCCGCAAGATCATGGATCACCTGGGCAATCCGGACGTGGCGAAAGTGTTTGCCCTGAGCCGGAGTGTGTCCAATGAAGCGCATTTGTATGAGGAGTTTATTCGTTTCAGAGAATTGAAAAATGGGATCCTTTTTTCTGAAATAGCGCCGAAGTCTCAGATACTCACCTGTGTGGCAGATCATTTTTCTGATCGCTTCCCTCTTGAAAATTGGATGATATACGATAAGACACACCAAGTTTTTCTGATCCATAAAGCAAAGGAGCACTGGGGAATTGTATGGGGAGAGTCCCTTGACCGTGAAGCGGCGTCTGTGGTTTCGGAAAAGGAGATGGAATATGAGCTTTTGTGGAAGGGTTTTTTTGAGTCCATCGCGATCAGGGAAAGAAAAAATCTGAAATGCCAGCAGAATCATCTGCCGCTCCGCTGCAGGGAGGGAATGCCGGAGATGACCGATCCGCCACTTGCATAAAGCGGAAATTCAGATTATCATAGAAACATCATGATGAAAAGGCGGAGTCAGACAGTTGGAAGAAACAATAAGGATCGTTCGTATTTCTGTCCGTAATCTCGTGGAATTTATTCTGCGGGAAGGAGATATTGACAACCGGAGCACAGGCGGGCCGGATAAAGACGCCATGCTCATGGGGGGCAGGCTGCACCGCAGGATCCAGAGGAGGATGGGGCCGGAGTATCACGCAGAGGTCAGTCTTAAGATGCTGGTTCCATGCGGGGAATTTTCCGTCCAGATTGAAGGGCGCGCGGACGGTATTATCATAAAAGAAGATACTGGGGATGTGACGGTAGATGAGATCAAGGGAGTTCTCAGAGAGCTGTCACACATTGAGCGTCCGGTAAATGTTCATCTGGCACAGGCAAAATGCTATGCCTATATCTATGCGGAGCAGCATGGCCTCGGGCTGATAGGAGTGCAGATGACATACTGTAACCTTGATACGGAAGAGGTTAAGAGATTTTCAGAGACATATACAAAACAGGAATTAAAAGTCTGGTTTGAAGATTTGGTAAGACGGTATGAAAAGTGGGCGAGATTCCAGATTGAATGGGAAAAAGAACGAAACCGGTCGATCCACGGCCTTGAGTTCCCCTTCCCGTATCGTGTGGGACAGCGGGAAGTTGCGGCAGCAGTTTACCGTACGATCCTGAGAAAGAAAAAGCTGTTTATACAGGCGCCTACCGGAGTTGGGAAGACGATATCCACCGTCTTTCCGGCAGTTAAAGCTGTTGGAGAAGGGCTGGGGGAAAAGATTTTTTATCTGACTGCCAAGACCATTACCCGCACTGTGGCTGAACAGGCGTTTCGCACCCTCAGAGAAAAAGGGCTCAGCATGAAGGTCATAACACTCACAGCGAAGGAAAAAATCTGTTTTTGCGAAGAAACAGTATGTAATCCGGAAGCCTGTCCCTATGCAAAGGGACATTTTGACCGTGTGAATGATGCGGTGTTTGATCTGATCACAAGCGGGAATGAAATCACCCGTAAAGCGATAGAGGAGCAGGCGCATACTTACAGGGTTTGTCCGTTTGAACTGGCCCTGGATATCTCTACATGGGCAGATGCGGTCATTTGTGACTATAACTATGTATTTGATCCCGCCGCACATCTGAAAAGATTTTTTTCAGAAGGCAGCAGCCGTGACTATATCTTTTTGATTGACGAAGCTCACAACCTGGTAGAACGCGGGAGAGAAATGTACAGCGCTGAGCTTTATAAGGAGGATCTTCTGGAACTGAAGAGGGCGGTCCGTGCAGAAGCCCCGGCTCTGGCAGGAAAGCTTGAGGCTGTCAACAAGCTGTTTCTTGCATTGAAAAGAGATTGTGAGGATTATCAGATCCTGCCCGGCGTATCTCATGTTGCGCTGAAGCTCATGAACCTTCTGACAGAGATGGAAGCGTACCTGGAACAGGCGGCGGATGAAAAGAAGAGGGAACAGGTTCTGGATCTGTATTTCCAGGTGCGTTCTTTTGTAAATATACATGATATTATGGACGAAAATTATGTGGTCTACTGTGAGCTGAAAAATGACGGCAGATTTATGATCAGACTTTTCTGTGTGAATCCGGCAGTGAACCTCCAGTCCTATCTGGAGTATGGCGTGGCATCGGTTCTCTTTTCCGCTACCCTTCTTCCTATCCATTATTATAAGAAGCTTCTCTCTGTAGAAACAGACGATTATGCGATCTATGCGGAGACGTCATTTCCCGGGGAAAACCGCCTTCTGCTCATCGGAACAGATGTGAGTACAAGATATACTATGCGAAGCGCATCGATGTACAGCCGGATCGCGGGTTATATTGCGGGCGCGGCTGAGGGGAAGAAAGGAAATTATATGGCATTTTTTCCATCCTATAAGATGATGCAGGAGGTATATGAATATTTTCTTGAGCAGGCGGGAGAAATTGACGCAGCAATTCAATCCCAGAATATGAGCGAACAGGAGAGAGAAAGTTTTCTGTCTCTTTTCGAAAAAGAGCGAGACAGGAGCTTTGTCGGCTTCTGCGTTATGGGCGGCATTTTTTCCGAAGGTATTGATCTGACGGAAGACAGGCTGATCGGAGCGATAATTGTGGGGACAGGGCTTCCTCAGGTATGCAATGACAGGGAGATCGTGAGAAGATATTTTGAAGACCACGGGATGGCGGGATTTGACTATGCTTATCTCTACCCGGGAATGAACAAGGTGCTTCAGTCCGCCGGACGTGTCATCCGTACAGAGAGAGACAGGGGGCTGATCCTTCTTCTGGATGACCGGTTCCGGCAGAGACAGTACAGGGATATTTTTCCGAGGGAATGGGAGGGAATCCGCATTTGCAGTGCACAATCCCTGCCGGCTTACCTGGAGGAATTCTGGAAATAACTGAGAAATTCCATGGAAGCTCTTGAGAGAGGAATGTGTTCATTATAGGCGATGGCGAGCTCGCGCTCAGGAAGCGCTTCCCTGGTCCGGATCTGGAATATTTCTTCCCCTTTTCTGCTGATGCAGTAGTCCGGGACGAATGCAATGCCAAGCCCGATGCGCGCCAGATCGATCAAAAGGTCGTTGCTTGTCAGCTCGATCTCCGGGACGAGATCCAGCTGATGCTGTTGGAAAACCTGATGGAGGAATTCGTTGGTCGTACTGTTTTTATCGAGCATCAGAATAGGATAACGCAGAAGCTGGGCAAAGGACAGCGTCTGACCTTTCAGTTCGGAAAAAGTACTTCCTGCGATAAATACGTCGCGGAATTTTTTGATGCGTATCGCGGCTGCGGAAGCACCGAGGTGATTATTCGGATAGTTGACAACAATGAGATCTACCAGCCCGTTCTGAAGAAGCTCTGCGCATTTCATGGAAGTCTGATTGATGACTTTGATATGTGCGCCGGGAAATGCCTTGTGGAAGCGCTCCAGGTATGGAATGAGAAAATAGCGGCAGATCGTGTCGCTCGCTCCTATACGGATCTGACCGCCTGTGGAAGCAGCGTCCAGGAGCTGGGTCTCGCCCTTTTGGATCAGATTCATGGCGGGCTCAATATGGCGCATCAGGATTTCGCCCTCAGGAGTGAGCTGCACCTTTTTTGTACTTCTTATAAACAGGGTCTGGTCCAGTTTGCGTTCCAGAGTCTTTATCGACTGGCTGACAGCGGACTGGGAAATAAAAAGGCGTTTGGACGCCTCCGAAAAGTTCAATGTTGAAGCAACGTGGTAGAATACTTTGTAGAGTTCATAATTAATATCGATCATTATTAGACCTCCTAATAAATATTGGTTGTATTATAAGCTATATGAAAGAAAAATACAATAATCTACAGGAAAGGATTAAGACATCATGGGAAAAAGAAATTATCCGGCTGAACAAAGTGATACAATGATCAAAATGCAGTGGCTGGCAGGTGTGCTCCTTGCCTTTGCAGTTATAGCAGCGGTGTTGATCACAAGTTTCGAGATTGCCATGTACTCTGATTTCAGCGTGTATCAGAAAGAATATGAAAAATATGATGTTCTTTCTGAACTTGATATGGCTATGGATGATGTAATGTATGTGACGCATGAAATGATGGCGTATCTGCGGGGAGACAGGGATACTTTGTCTGTTATGACGACCGTAGAAGGAAAAGAGCAGGATTTCTTTAATGAACAGGACAGATTTCATATGGGAGAGGTCAGAGATCTTTTTATCGGAGGTTTGAATATCCGGACAGGTTCATGTATTGCGGCTGTACTTTGTCTGGCGTTTCTCCTTTCGACCCGGGCGGATATGAGGAAGATCATTCCAAGATCATATCAGGCTGCTCTCGGCGTATCTGCCGCCGCCGCGGCCTTTATCGGAATTGCCGCGGTCATTGATTTCAACGCGGTGTTCGTCCAGTTTCATCATATCTTTTTTGACAATGATCAATGGATATTTGATCCTGCTGAAGATTATATGATCCGCATGCTTCCTGAAGGGCTGTTCTATGATTTTGTCATACGCATTGGAGGGATATTCCTTGGGATTCTTGCGATACTTTTCGCGGCAAGTCTGATACCGGGATATTTACGGAAGAAAAAGAAAAATAATTAGCCTTACTTATTACAAAGTTTAATTATATTAATTATACTAATGATGTAAATTATGGTACGATACAGGCAGAGACTAACAGCAGAAATCTGTATGTTCAGAACATGCATCATGATGTAAAGGAGACAGTATATGAGCAATGTAAAACGTGTGTTTGTGGAAAAGAAACCGGAGTTTGCCGTTGCGGCAAAAGCATTACGGCATGAGATCCGCCATTACCTCGGGATTCGCGGCGTAAGCGGAGTAAGGGTGCTGAACAGATATGATGTGGAAGATCTTTCTGACGAGACCTTTGAAAAAGCGTGCAGAGGAGTGTTCGCAGAGCTGCCTGTGGATATTCTTTATAAAGAGACATTTCCCGTGAACGAAGGAGATCACAGCTTTTCTGTAGAGTATCTGCCCGGACAGTTTGATCAGAGGGCGGACTCGGCGGAGCAGTGCGTCCGTTTTATCAAGGAAGATGAGATCCCGGTGATCCGCACTGCCACCACGTATGTGATCGAAGGAGATATCACAGATGAAGAGTTCGCGGCCATACGCAGCCACTGTATCAATCCGGTGGATTCCAGGGAGGCTCAGGAAGAAAAGCCTGAGACACTGGTTACTGTATTTGATGAACCGGAGGATATCAAAGTATTTGAGGGATTTCAGGGGATGCCGGAGGATGAGCTGGGAGAGCTTTATGGTTCCCTGGGACTTGCTATGACATTCAAAGATTTTCTTCATATACAGAATTACTATAAAAACGAGGAACACAGAGATCCCACGATGACAGAGATCCGCGTACTTGACACTTACTGGTCTGATCACTGCCGTCATACGACATTCTCTACGGAGCTGAAGGATGTAGTTTTTGATGAAGGGGATTACAGAAAACCGATCGAAGATACTTACAGAGAATATTTAAAAGACCACAGCGAGATATTTGCGGGCAGGGAGGACAAGTTTGTCTGCCTCATGGATCTTGCCCTCATGGCAATGCGCAGGCTTAAGAGGGAGGGGAAACTTCAGGATCAGGAGGAATCTGATGAGATCAATGCCTGCAGTATCGTTGTTCCGATCAAGGTGGACGGAGTAGAAGAGGAGTGGCTGATCAACTTTAAGAATGAGACGCATAACCATCCTACTGAGATCGAACCGTTCGGAGGCGCTGCCACCTGTCTCGGCGGCGCGATCCGGGATCCGCTTTCAGGACGGACTTATGTATATCAGGCAATGCGCGTGACTGGCGCGGCGGATCCGACTGTTTCCGTGAAAGATACGCTTAAAGGCAAGCTTCCCCAGAAGAAACTGGTCCGCGAGGCGGCTCACGGATACAGCTCTTACGGTAATCAGATCGGACTGGCGACTGGGCTTGTGAAAGAAATCTATCACCCGGATTATGTCGCAAAGCGCATGGAGATAGGGGCTGTTTTAGGAGCGGCTCCAAGACGCGCAGTCATCCGTGAAAATTCTGATCCGGGAGATATCATCATCCTTCTGGGAGGAAGGACAGGACGCGACGGCTGCGGAGGTGCGACCGGTTCCTCTAAAGTCCACACAGAGGAGTCGATTGAGACATGCGGCGCGGAAGTACAGAAAGGAAATCCGCCTACAGAACGTAAGATCCAGAGGCTGTTCCGCAGGGAGGAAGTCAGCCGTCTGATCAAAAAATGCAATGACTTTGGCGCAGGCGGAGTGTCAGTGGCGATCGGAGAGCTGGCGGACGGACTCCGCGTAGAATTGGATAAAGTGCCGAAAAAATATGCCGGCCTGGACGGAACAGAGATTGCGATCTCAGAGTCACAGGAGAGAATGGCAGTCGTGGTAGATCCGAAAGATGTGGAAGAATTCATGGCGTATGCCAAGGAAGAGAATCTGGAGGCGACGGAAGTCGCAGTGGTGACAGAAGAGCCCAGACTTGTACTCATCTGGAGGGGGAAAGAGATCGTTAATCTCTCCAGGGCATTCCTTGATACGAACGGGGCGCATCAGGAGACCGGCGTAGAGGTGGAGATGCCTGAACGGGCGGGAAGCCTGTTTGTCAGGAAAGAGGTAGATGATGTGAAATCTGCATGGCTGGATACTCTGAGCGACCTGAATGTATGCTCCCAGAAAGGGCTTGTGGAAATGTTTGACGGCTCCATTGGGGCAGGGTCTGTGTTTATGCCTCACGGGGGTAAATATCAGCTTACGGAAACTCAGGCAATGGTGGCGAAGGTGCCGGTCCTGACAGGAAAGACGGACAGCGTGTCTATGATGAGCTATGGATTTGATCCTTATCTGTCCAGCTGGAGCCCATATCACGGAGCGGTTTATGCAGTGGTTGAATCTGTAGCAAAGATTGTTGCGGCCGGAGGAGATTACAGGAAGATCCGCTTTACATTCCAGGAGTATTTCCGCCGCATGACAGAAGATCCGAAGAGATGGAGCCAGCCTTTTGCGGCTCTGCTGGGAGCTTATGCGGCTCAGATCGGTTTCGGCCTTCCGTCTATCGGAGGAAAGGACAGTATGTCCGGAACATTCCAGGATATCGATGTACCGCCGACTCTTGTATCATTTGCTGTGGATATGGCTGTGGAGAAAGATATCATCACTCCTGAGCTTAAGAAACCGGGGAATAAGCTTGTATGGCTGAGAATTGACAGAGATGAATATGATCTTCCTGATTACAGCGGGATCATGGATCAATACGGGAAATTTACAGAAGATATCAGAGCCGGGCGGATTGTATCCGCATATGCGCTTGACCGTCATGGCGTTATCGCGGCGGTGAGCAAGATGGCATTCGGAAACCATATGGGTGTGAAGATCGAACACAATATGGATGAAAGGGATCTGTTTGCTCCGGCATTCGGAGATATCATCGCTGAGGTGAAAGATGGAGAGGTCGGCAATCTTCAGATCGCTTATACTGTGATCGGTGAAGTGACAGATCAGGATGGATTTGAATATGGAAGTATCCATATCGAAATGGACGAGGCTCTGGCCGCATGGACGGGGAGACTGGAGGGCGTGTTCGCGACAAAGTCTGCGGACAGCACGGAAACTGCTGTGGAGGAGAAGCTGTACAATACTTCTGACATTCATATCTGCAGTCATAAGATCGGACAGCCGACAGTCTTTATCCCGGTATTCCCTGGCACGAACTGCGAGTATGACAGCGCAAAGGCATTTGAACGCGCGGGAGCTAAAGTGATCACAAGAGTATTCCGCAATCTGGATGCGGAGGATATACGTTCATCTGTAGATGAGTTCACCAGAGCGATCGCCCAGGCGCAGATGATCATGTTCCCGGGCGGATTCAGTGCGGGTGATGAGCCGGACGGATCGGCGAAGTTCTTTGCAACTGCATTCCAGAACGCTAAGATCAAGGAAGAAGTGGAAAAACTCTTAAATGAAAGAGATGGGCTCGCACTCGGTATCTGTAACGGATTCCAGGCTCTGATCAAACTTGGGCTCGTACCTTACGGAAAGATCGTGGGACAAGCAGAGGATGCTCCGACACTGACCTACAATACGATCGGGCGTCACATTTCAAAGATGGTATATACAAAGGTAGTGACAAATAAATCTCCGTGGCTTCAGGAAGCAGAGCTTGGCGGTGTGTATACAAACCCGGCGTCACACGGAGAGGGACGTTTTGTTGCTGGCGAGGAGTGGCTTGACCGTCTGTTCGCCAACGGGCAGGTGGCAACTCAGTACTGCGACCCGGACGGCAATGTGAGTATGGATGAAGAGTGGAACGTGAATGGTTCTTACCGTGCTGTCGAGGGAATCACGAGCCCGGACGGACGTGTGCTTGGGAAGATGGCGCATTCAGAGCGCCGCGGTGATTCTGTAGCAGTCAATATCTACGGCGAGCAGGATCTGAAGATATTTGAATCAGGAGTTAAATACTTCAGATAATCTGTGATTTGAAGGAAAAGATGCGGGGGGGACCCGGCAAAAATAACTTATATAAATGAAAAGCCTAATCCCCCAGCTATGCTGGGGAGAATGGAGTAAGCAGGAG
>ERZ1643247.1487-NODE-1487-length-21369-cov-7.005255_pt1 | contig 21369 bp, 17 predicted proteins | sample MGYA00579264_ERZ1643247 | MGnify/ENA primary metagenome ERZ1643247 (study PRJEB29033, sample SAMEA4952262) | chicken gut metagenome | biome: Broiler Chicken; feature: Gastrointestinal Tract; material: Caecum | place: Ireland | collected 2018 | study: Broiler... | reverse complement strand
CAGCAACGGCAATAAGGGCATCGCCTGCGGTCTGAACAATCTGCAGAAAATCCGTGACGGCGAGCCACTCGGAGGCAAATCCAGGGCTGAAGATGACTTTGCAACTGCGGACGATGAGGATGATTTCCTCGATTAAACTGACAATCAGGCAGGTGGCAGCCCTGTAAGCTGCTGCCTGCGGCACTCAATGAAAAGAGGTGAAATCAATGACAATACCAGCATTTATCCTTATGATCTTTTGCGCCATCGGCATCATTGTATCCATGAACTTCATCATGGAGGCCATCTTTAAAGCAATGGCCTCTTCCAGGGAACGGAAAAAGAAGCGTCAGGAATCCCTGGATAAGATTAGCGAAAAGCTTGATGAGATCAGTAAGAATTTGAACAAATAAACCTGCGGGGTGGCGGCAATGCTGCCGCCCTCTTTTTTAAGGAGGACATTCATGAATATCGATCATATCACAGACATCACCATCCATTTCAACAACCCGGAATGGATCCTGGAGCATATCACCATTGGCCTGCAGGCCTCTTCAGACGGCGACATCATAAAGAGACCCTGCGATCTGGAAGGCATCGAACAGTACCTGTTCCTGAAAGGAAAGCTCTCGGATACCAGCTACTCTGTCAAAATCACACCGGCCATTCTATCTCACGCCGGCATTGATGAATACCTCGCCTGGAAAAAAGCAATGGAGAATCTTTGCGCAGATACGCAGATCACAAGCCTTACAAAGCTTTTGTCGGACATGTCGGGAATTCCATTAGAAGCCCCTGCGGAGCCAGACATCAGCCTCCATGTGATCACCAATTCAGAGAAATATAAGGGGGCAGCCACTATTTTAAACCGCAAGGCCCTTCGCAGCTTTGCCCGCGAGCACCATACAAACATGCTGTTTGTTCTCCCCTCTTCGGTGCATGAAATGATGATCTCCCCATTCACAGAGAAAACAACGGCAGATGAACTTTCTGCAATTGTACGGGAAGTCAATGAAACCCAGGTCGCCCCGGAAGAAAGGCTGACAGACAGAGCATATATCCTCTGTCTGTAGAGAAAGGAAACACTATGAAAGAACTATCCATCGATCTGGAAACCTTCAGCGATATCGACATCTCCAAAAGCGGCGTCTATAAATACGCTGAGTCCGATCATTTCGAAATACTGCTCTTTGGAGTATCCATAGACGGGGGACCTGTCAAGGTGTACGATCTCGCCTGCGGAGACCAGATACCGGAAGAAATCCTCTCCGCCCTGGCAGATGAATCTGTGACCAAATGGGCCTTCAACGCAAACTTTGAGCGAATCTGTCTTTCCAATTGGCTGAAGCGCTGCCATCCCGAATACTTTCTCGGATACGGCATACCGGAAGATCCGGCTGGCCATTATCTGAATCCGGAATCCTGGAAATGTACCATGATCTGGTCGGCCTATATGGGACTTCCACTGTCCCTTGAAGGCGTCGGTGCTGTCCTGAAGCTCCAGAACCAGAAGCTGAAGGAAGGGAAAGACCTGATCCGCTACTTCTGCACGCCATGCAAGCCCACCAAAGCAAACGGCGGACGAACCCGGAACCTGCCCCAGCATGACAGCAAAAAATGGATGCGTTTTAAGGAATATAATCTCCGTGATGTGGAAGTAGAAATGGCCATCAAAAAACGCCTTGCCAAATATCCTGTTCCGGACTTCATCTGGGATGAATATCATCTCGATCAGGAGATCAATGACAGGGGCATTGCCCTGGATATGAATGTTGTAAGAAATGCAATCTCTTTTGACGGGCGCTCCAGGGAAACACTCACCGCCTCAATGCAGGCAATTACAGGGCTAGAAAATCCAAACAGCGTCCAGCAAATGAAAGAATGGCTCGCCGATCACGGCGTGGAAGCAGATGCCCTTGACAAAAAAGCCGTCAAAGAATTGATCCGTAACTCGGATAACCAGACTGTCCAGACTGCTCTCATGCTCCGCCAGCAGCTTGCAAAATCCTCCGTGAAGAAGTACCAGGCAATGCAGAACGCAGTCTGCAGGGACGGCAGGGCTCACGGCATGTTCCAGTTTTACGGTGCCAACCGTTCCGGCAGATGGGCCGGCCGACTGATCCAGCTGCAGAACCTCCCCCAGAACCATCTTCCGGATCTGGATCAGGCCCGGCAATATGTCATTGACGGAGATTATGATATGCTGGAGCTTCTCTACGACTCCGTACCGGCAGTCCTGTCGGAGTTGATCCGCACTGCCTTTATACCACGCCCCGGATACAAATTCATTGTCAGCGACTTCTCCGCCATTGAAGCCAGAGTACTTGCACACCTCGCGGGGGAGACCTGGCGCTCCAGGGTATTTGCGGAGGGAAAGGATATCTATTGTGCTTCCGCCAGCCAGATGTTCGGCGTACCCGTAGAAAAGCATGGAATCAACAGCCATCTTCGCCAGAAGGGAAAGATCGCAGAACTCGCCCTCGGATACGGCGGTTCCGTCGGCGCCTTAAAGTCAATGGGTGCTCTCGACATGGGTCTGTCTGAAGAAGAACTCCAGCCACTGGTAAACTCCTGGCGTGAATCCAACCCAATGATCACCGCCTTCTGGTGGGATGTGGACAGAGCGGTAAAGAAAACCGTTACTGAGCGCGTCAAAACGGAAGTCCGCGGAATCAAGTTCTTTTACAAGAGCGGAATGCTCTTCATCCAGCTCCCTTCAGGGCGCAGACTTGCATATGTGAAGCCCCGGATCGGTACCAATCAGTTCGGCGGAGAATCCGTCACCTATGAAGGCGTGGGCTCAACAAAGAAGTGGGAACGCATTGAATCCTACGGACCGAAGTTCGTGGAGAATATCGTCCAGGCCGTAAGCCGCGACATTCTCTGTTATGCTATGAAAACCCTCCGGCACTGTTTCATTGTCGGTCACGTCCATGATGAACTTATCATCGAATGCAGCCCCGGCGTTGACCTGAAAGCCGTCTGCGAACAGATGGGACGATCCCCGGATTGGATGCCGGACATCTTGTTCCGGTCAGATGGATACGAAACACAATTTTACAAGAAAGACTGACACAAAAGTAGCGGCTCCCGGTTCATCGCCGGAGGCCGCTGATAATTATACTTCTCCAATATCTTTTTCAGAGTGTATATCTTGGATCAGTAATCTGCATTCTTTTTGGAGATCTTCCAACTGACGGCACGATTCACTTCTGTTAGAGCGTGTATCTCTGATTTCCTGAATGTTCCCATCTATTGTTGCGATCGATGTCTCTAATGGACGATTCACATTGTCCTTTATATACTGTCTTGCATAATCCTCCAATTCATTAGCAGCAACATTAAACTGGCTCCTTATATTCTGGCGGTTATTCTTCAAATCTTCACGAATGCGTTCTTCATCCTGATCTGCCTTAATCTGCATAAAAACTGAGAACCCAACGCCCAATGCACTCAAGACCTGACCACCAATAGCAATTCCTTTTGTTATCTTTATTGCCTGCCAAGGCTTGAATTTGAAACCTACTCCGTGACCAACCTTCAAAACCATCTGATGTATTGTACTTCCGGAGAAGTTCGTCAGCTTCAATCCACCCTGCGTTCCCGCTTTATATGCATTATTCAGCACTGCCTGTCCTGCCTTCTGGAAACCCGGACCGGCATTTGCTATTATTTTCTGTATGCCTTCAGGAAGTCCTTCAAATTTACCGGATAATCTTGATTTTAAGTCTCTTGAAAACTCAGAGTTTTCAATTACTTCAAGTTGCTGCCCCATCTCATTCAGACGCGCATCAATTACCTCCACAGCATCCAACTGGCACTTTTCAATGATATCCTCGGCTTTTCTGATTGATTTTTGCAGTTCTTCCTCGACTTCATCTTGCTTGCAACCATCTACCAGAAGATTGGCAGTGTCAAGTCCTATATCGCGGATTTGGGACGCAGCTGTTGTATAGATATCCTTAACCTCCTGCTGCATACGTCCTCTTGCTTCAATGAGCAGGTGCCTTTGTTGAATAAAGCTTTCTTCAAGTGCATCAATATCTGCATCAGATGACTTCGGCTGTAATTCCTTAATTGCCTTCTCCAAGCGATCATCTATAACATACAACTCTGTTGTGAGTTTTGATGGAATGCTCTTTTCTTCAACAAAGCGGTTCAGGGTATCAATAAACTGAGCATAGCCACTACGGGCAACCAATTCATCGGCAAGCTCCGGATCTTCAGCCCTTTCCTCGATACTTTCAAGATAAGATTCAGCATCCAGAAAAGACAAGTTTAGTTGCTCCGGAGTATAAGGTTCCAGAACCTTTTTCAGATCCTCACGAATGATGTTCTGCTGTTCTCCGGTATTACCTTCCGCCGTCCTATCCATCTTATTGACAACAAGAATCATTTCCCCGGCTTTGTCCTTATCGATAGCAAGCTTTCTGAAATGATCCGCCATATAAGAATCGAACAGTTCATTAGTAACAACGAATACCAGCATATCAGCCGAAGCAATGGCGTCATAAGATATTTCATCATGATCTGGTCTCAGTTGCGTATGGATACCCGGAGTATCCACTACCTCAATACCGTTCCAGTCGTATGTATGTGCCTGCTGCGTTGTGATATCAGCACCAATCGCTATATCAGCTCTACCTGTAAGCATCTTCAAAATAGAAGACTTTCCAGCACTATACTGACCTACGAACACCAACCTTATAGCATCAGATTTATTATCTCGAATCTGTATGTCCACACCTGCAGATAATAGTGCAGCACGCGCCTTTTCCTTCAGTTCTGTGCTTCTTTGAGCAAATCCAGCAATCCTAAACATAGCCTTCACCTCACTCATTCATTATTAACAGTCTCGAAAACTGTTGTGCCAAACGTACTCTGTTTTTCATATTCGGAGTAGCATCACCTAGCGGTATATGCGCCACGCCTATTTTTTCCTCAATATTTATCAGGTTCCTATCAATATCTCTTCCTAAGACTCTCGATATAAGAACCCGCTTATTGTCAGAATCATATATAAAACCGATTCGTTCAGCCATTAGTTTATACAGGCCTTCCTTTTGCTCTTTAGGAAAAACCGTACCATCATTGAGAAGAATCAGGCTTGTATTCCCAGGTATCCTTGCAACTGACTGAACATGATACTGTAGCCCTTCAGCTCCAATCAGACGTATTGCCTCCGTTAGAATCTGACTGTTCAGCTCCAACATGTGGTCATTCAAGCCCCAAGCCAATTCCTTCTGCGTATCAGCCAAACGAAAAATGACGGAATTGATCTTATCCATTTCTGTCATTAACCCTTCAATTCTAACCGATACAAGAGCATCCAGATTTTTATTCATCTGCTTTTCAAGAGTGTCACATATCTGAGCCACATTCTCTCTAAGCTTCTTTTCAAGCCGTGTTCTTGCTTCAAATTCTTTTTTATCTCTACTCTTAAACAGGAAAGATCCACCTATTCCTATTACAGATACAGCTAATGCCGCCCATCCTAAAGGACCTGCTGCTGCCGCACCAACTAAATATGCGATCCCTGCTGCTATGGATAACCCTCCACCTAAGGCAATCGATGACCAATCCCAGAGCTTTTTTCCATCAATAATCTTATGCATGCGGAGAGATTTATCACCTTCAAAGGATGTGGCGAACTTCAACTCATTGGTGATTTCTCTGGAAATCTCTTTGAGCTTATCGTTACTTTTTGCTTCCAGATCCTCAAGTAATTCCTGACATCGAACTTCCACTTTCCTTGATTTCAGTAGCTTATTCCATGCTTTATCTGCATTCTTATCATCAAAATGATCCTCAGCGAATGCAGCTATCTCTCCATTAAGTTCACTCTTTATTTTTACAACCAGTGACTTGATCTGAGCCTTCCCATCTCGATAGAAAACAGTCTTCCAATCTCCAAGCTGCCTCTTCTTCGCAAGAATCATCCTCCCCTGAACGCTGTTTATCTGGCTTTGTTCCAAAAGATTTTCCATAGATTCAAGTATCGGATTTGAAATAATATCTATGAATGTCTTTATTCTATAGAACTCACCCTTTGTTCTAACCTGCTCTACAATCCTTCTTTTCAGATAATCAATCCTGCTAACCTCATGAAAACTTCTGCTTTTCTCTGGATCCTCCGCTTTCAGGGCGGCATAAGCAGATTTTAGATGGACATATACAAAAGGAATGTGGCTCCATGTCTGACCAAATTGCTCCGAAAACAGGAGAAACTGATTTCTTATCTTATCCAGCCGCTCCATATCAAAGCGTTTGTTCACATCTCGTAATGCCAGCTTCAGACTCTTATCCTCTGCTATAGAAGCCTTAACATTCATGATACAAATAATCGGCTTTCCAAGATTCACGATTCTACTGAAGCATTCTGCTTCAGCGACCTGCGGTGCATCATCTGTAATCAAAAACAGTATCAGATCTGCCGTCTTCGCTGCTTCAAATGCAATCTGCTCATCATCTTCGCCTTCAAAAGCACCAATTCCCGGAACATCGGTGATTTCAAGTCCATTCCATGTGTACTTACGAACATCTCTTGTCGTGCGTTGAGACCCTTTTCCGATAGACGAACCATCCCCTTCGGTCAAAATCTCCATAAGAGTGGACTTACCAGCCATCGTTCTTCCAAAAAGCGTCACTGAAAACTTTGAAAGATTCTCTCTTAGGTTTTGCAAATCCTCTTTAAAAGCGAATGACAGACGATTGAACGCATCTCTGATTTCCACCAGCTGTACTTCCAATAGTTCTGTGGCCTCCGGTGCATAACACGGAGAACTATTGAAATCAATAATAGTACTCTGCACCTTTTCTTGTGCCGAAGTCAGAGCCCTATTCAAATTCTTTTCTTGCGCTGAAGCTCTTTTGTATCCAGTCTTAGCTGACTTATTACACTCCTTCAGCACTTGCTTCAAATTCGTTTCTTCCATGCTATTCCTTCTCATCCGTAAAGATTCCCGGAACATTCTGCCGGATGTACGCAACCTCATTTTCTATGTTGGTTCTTCCGCAGTTGAACAGGGCAGTGCTCAGCTTTAGCTGCCCCGTGCTTCCGTCCTTGATGACATACTCCGGATTCTCTTTTATAAACCTTGCTGACTCACGTGAAAAACCGTTTCTCTGCAAAAGAATTGTCAGCGGATTCGTCGTTCCATACTCCACATATTCATACCAGTTGTTTCTATCTAGGGCATCGTCGCCCTTTATACGCCGGTACTCATTAGAAAACCGCAGGAAGTAATTGGATATACTGAAAAGTATGATATTCTCAATAACCTCCAAGGTATCGGCAAATACGATATTCCTATGGATCAGTGATGTATCATCATAAACGCCTCTTGTATAGCGGTTTATCCAGAAATCCTGCGGATTCTTTTTCCGATGCTCCAAGGCTTTACGCATTATATAATTCAAGCCGTTTCCTTCCATCCATTGGCTAAGAATCACTGCATACCATGACCTCAGTGATGCTTTCCCAAGCGTACTGGACTCATATATTTCCCACTGAAACACGCGGTTCAAATCATCAAGGAAGTCCAAAACGACATCATGTTTGAAGAATCCGTTCTGTACTTCAGGATAGTGCAGATTATCCTTCTTAATCGCCATAATAAGGCGTTTTGTCTGATCAACAGAAGTATTGATATCTTCATCCGGGACTGTCTCTGCATTCTTAAATGCTTCTCGGATCTTTATTTCGTCCTCATCAGTCAGGAACTGCTTAAACTCCCGACGGACAAGCGTATCCCTATCCTCTACAATATCTTTTTGAAGGATTAGCCCGAATTTACGCATCATAATATAGGATTCCTCTGACTGCAGAGGATCCCCGTTTGCATTAACGCGTTGTGGAATTACAGAGCTGCCGGTCTTAAGGATATCGGCAACATACTGTTTTTCAACTTTCTTAAGCACCTTCGGATTTGTAGCAATGGAAAGAGACTGCTCAGGCACCTTATCTTGCAGCATTCTCACATAATCATCCGCCTTGACCGTCTCCACCTCATCCGTAACAAAGAATACATTTCCATACAGATTGAAGCTGATCCTTCCTACACGCCCGATCAAATTCCTGAAGTCAACAGGCTCCATCTCACTGCGGAATATCTTATTATCCGTGATAAACAGATTGTCCGCCGGCAGGTTGACCCCTTCAAGCAAGGTGCTTGTACAGAACATGATGGTAATCCGCCCTTCCTGGAACAATGTCTCGATCCTCGCACGGATTGATGCTGGAAGATAACCAATATGATATGCGATTCCTTTGCGAATCATATCAGCCAGAAAATAATCTCCGTGAACTTCCTGTCGGATATCTTTTGCTAATACATCCAGCAATTCATCATTCTTGATCCCGCCAGGGCCCAGTGCATCCGAAAACTCTCTGGCAGCATCTATAGCCTTATTCCTGCCGTTAAAATATACTATCGTCTGTTTCCGCTTTTCCTCTGATAGTCCCTCATTCATCTTTTCAAATTTCATCAGTATGTCTGTAAGTCTTGCATTCTGACCATTCATCTGACGAATATTTGCAACATGAATCCGGTTTTTGTCATGCTCGTTATAGATCTGTATCTCGCGGTTCTTCAAATCCACAAGGAACTTCACCTGCACAACCGGCGAATATGAGATAGCCAGCTTATTATCATCCCCTGCCTCTATATCGGTCATCATGCGAAGATATACCTGTGGATTCGGAATATTGGGCGATGCAAAAATGAAATGAGGTTTATGCTCCCGCTTTAGAAGCATATCCACCACTTTATAATAAAACGGTGCACGGCTGTTCTTTCCTGACAGTTTATGAGCCTCGTCAATAAACAGATAATCTATCTGTACCTTTGGTTCGCTGATCAGCAGGTACAGTAAGCGCTCCGGCGTCAATACAAAGATAAAGTTATGCTCTTCCTCCAGCGATATATCACTGGCCGCCATTACAACACGATAATTATATTTTTCCAGATAGTTTATCCCGTCCGGATTGCCCTTCTCTCCAAGATCATCAATCACCTTGCCGCGAACTTCATTGATAAGAGCCTTTGTTGGAACTATCAGCGCGTAGTTCTTCTGAGCCTCATGCGTAACCTCATACTTGATAAACATACGCATGATGAAAGACTTGCCCATTGATGTCGGGGCAGAATAACTGAAGCATTCATCTGTCAGATGATCATAGGCTTCCTTCTGCGGTGCAAAAAATCTATCCTCCGGACTGGCAGGAATAGTCAGATAATCATCCCTATATTCCGCGAAAAATCTTTCCAGCGCGGTAATATCATGATACTCTGAATTGATTCGTTCTATACCCTTATGGTTTCCTACACTTGAAAACACATCGCCGGCATACAACTTTATCAAAGGATGTTCCGGATACAACTCATTCAGTAGAATAACGATTTCTTGTGCCCATATCTTATGAGCGCTGGCCTTCTCCGGATCATTGGACTTCGCCAATAAATCAGCGAAACGCAAAGCATCCCGCATTTCTTTCTTGTCAAATTCCATCGGCTGTTTCTTTTGATCAAGCTGAAGCAAATGCAGGGCATAGTTATATAAAATCTTCTCGTACAGTTTATTCAAATACTCATTGGCGTCGATGTCGGCAAATATGGCGGCACCGAGTGTTCTTTTTTCACCGCTCATAAATCAACATCTCCATCCAAAACATGCTGCATAATTGATTTCTTTTCTGCTTCCGCATCATTCAAAGGAAGCAGATAGAGATAAAATGCATGGTTTTCAAGTCCACAATCTTTGATTTTCTGTGCTATATAAGACGCATGAGCTTGAGCATCCTGCTCCATCTTTTCCTGGATCATTTCTCGGACTTCATCATCTATATGTCCTGTCGTATTTATTCCAAGAGAATATCCAAGAAATACGCCATACGACACTTCGTAATTGCTCTTCTTCCCCTCTTCGGGAATCACAAATTCTTTTAGCACAGCAAGATCGTCTTCCTCATAAAACCGATCAAGGACAGTCTGCTCAATCATATAAATCTCACTGTCCTCATGAGCATCAATCTTTACAATGGCCTCGAAAGCCTGATCTATAGCGTCGATGATGTCACCAACAATATTTGATGCTCCAAACACCATCTGGTTATACATAGAACTGTTCCCATCGGCACAAAGGAAATGGATTCCATCCGCCTCACTCATATATTGTGATGCATCAGTGCTTAATTCTATTTTGCTCAGGAGCTTGTAGGCTTTCAGTTTCTCTTCCAGGAAAGCATAGATCATAATCTCTCCAAGCTCATTTTCAGTACCGGTTGCAGTACCGCGTTTCCTCATAATGCGAAGCGCCTGTTGCATTACTGCATCAAGGTTTCCAGCCTTTCTATACTGTTCCTGCTTTGCTCGTGAAAAAACATAGCGACCTATATTGAGCATAGTGAACTTTTCAAGATCGGAAATCTTGATTTTTCCACTACGGACATTAAGGTAAAAAAGGCGCATTGAACCTGGGCGAACTGTACTGATGCTTTCAGTATGGTTCACCTCTGTAAAGAAATCATCAAAAGTATTATCCTTTACAGTCTTTGAAAAATTCAAAACCTTTACACCCCCCTGCCATTACTCATCCTTCTTTTTAGTACCGTATGGAGCCGGATCCTCAGCCACCATCAATGCTTCCTGCGGACTAAAGTCATAAGTAACCGCCTTATGCTCTGATCCAGGCATTACATAAACCTTCCCTTCAGGGTTGTATGTCAGATTGAATACCAGATCCGACAGCCATTTCTTGAATGACGGATTATCCTGGAACTGTTTGAACAGCTCCATATTGTCAGCCATGATAGAGAAAATAACTTGCTGAAGCGCACGCTCACTCTCAGTACGCGCTTCCTGCTCATCAGAATTTTTCATAGCATTCTGATACTTTTTGTCCTTTGAAACCATCTCTGGAATAGCCAGAATCTGACGCTGTACATTGTCAGCATCATTCCAGTTAATGTTCCCAAACATATCGTTGAAGTCCATAATAATCTTTGAGAGCAGATCCATCTCCGGCTCCACAATATGTCCAATACCACCTGCAGGTACCGGCGCTATTTCTGCATCTGCATCTTCAAGCTTGATAGCAATGGCTTCCTGAGCCTCATTACGATAGCTGTTCAGGTCTATGGTCGAAAGAATACCTTCTGACAGATCATCACCCCTCGGAGACGGTAATTTAGGAATCAACAGATTCAGGAAAATCGACAGCTTTTCCCATTCAACATTTCCATAAGGCAGAATTGCTCCAAGGAATCCATAGGTACGGACGAATGACTTCGCAGTGCTCTTAAACTTGATCTGATCATCCAGTTCCAGCTGCTTATAAACCGCTGTGCAGGCATCCAGAATAGGATCCAGTCTGTCACGCTCTGCACCGCCAAGGAACAGTTCAACAAGCTTTTCAACATCACTTTCGTCATAAACCTGATAACTCTCCATCAAAGAGATCAGATCATAGAGCTTGTTCGGATCAGTCTCTCCAGAAAGGATTGTCGTCCGATAGAACTTTGAAAATGCCGCTTCAATAACAGAAGTCTTATTCGCAAAGTCAAGCACATAAACTTCATCCTTCCCAGGGCAAGCCCTGTTCAACCTGGATAATGTCTGAACAGCCGCAATATCATAAAGTGGCTTGTCCACATACATAGTCTGCAGAAGAGGCTCATCAAAACCGGTCTGGAACATATCGGCAACTATCAGAATCCTATACGGATCCTTCTTAAACTCTTTCGGAATCTTGGCGTCCGGGAATCCGTTTAATCCGGCAGATGTTAATGCCGGCTCAGCACCGTTATATTTATGTTCCCCTGAGAATGCCACAATGGTCTTATACGGACTGTGCCTCTCTGAAAGACATTTGTTGATGGCGTAATAATACTCAATACATCTCGGAATGCTGGCTGTCACGACCATGACACGCGCCTTGCCTCCGATTTTCTTTTTCGCTACAACTTGCTCATGGAAGTGCTCCACCATCATAGCAGCCTTTTTCGCAATGACTTCGGGGTTCCCCTCGACAAAAGCACGCAGCTTTTTCTGTGCACGCTTCTTATCAAACATCGGATCATCCTCGACAGTCTTCATGATCTTGTACCAGCTGTCGATGGTCGTATAGTTTCGCAGGACATCCAGAATGAAGCCTTCCTGAATTGCCTGCTTCATGGTATAGACATGGAACGGACGATGCTTGATCTCTCCATCCTCTTCATACGGAACACCAAACATCTCTTCCGTCTTATTTTTCGGAGTAGCTGTAAACGCAAAATAACTTGCGGAAAAAACCAGCTTTCGCCCTTCCATCATTGCATTGATCTTATCTTCATTGTCAGCGTCATCATCTGTGGCCATACCGGAAAGAGCCAGGTTCATATTCGCAGAATTACGTCCGCTCTGACCGGAATGAGCCTCATCAATGATAATGGCAAACTTATTATTCTTATGTTCCTGTCCAATCTCGGAAATGATATACGGGAATTTTTCTATTGTCGAAATGATAATACGTTTCCCATCCTGTATTGCTTTCCGGAGATCCCCGGAATGCTCAGCCCAGACAACAGTATTTTTCACCTGCATGAACTGTTTGATCGTATTGCGGATCTGTTTGTCCAGAATACGACGGTCAGTAACTACAAGGACAGAATCAATCATAGGATGACCGTCCTGTTCAAGACCGATCAGCTGATGCGCCAGCCACGCAATGGAATTTGACTTCCCGCTTCCGGCACTATGCTGTATCAGATACTTCTTTCCGACCCCATTTTCTTTCACATCGGAAAGCAACTTCTCAACACAATCCAGCTGATGGTATCTTGGCCATATCTGCTTAACCGATTTCTTCTTGGTATCTTCATCTACCTCTTCGATGACCTGAGCATAGTTCTCAATGATCTTGGACAGCTTTCTCTTTGTCAGGATATCCTTCCATAGATAATCAGTCATTAAGCCATCCGGATTCGGCGGATTACCGGCACCATCTTCATACCCCTTATTGAACGGCAGGAACCAACTGTCTTTTCCTGCAAGCTTTGTGCAGAACTGAATCGTAGCATCATCTACCGCAAAATGAACCATACAACGCTTGAATGAGAATAACAGATCATGAAAGTCACGATCTTCCTTGTACTGACGGACCGCATTCTCCGTGTTCTGCTTGGTCAGTTGGTTCTTCAGCTCCATCGTGATAACCGGAAGCCCGTTGATGAAAAGGCAGACATCCAGGGCAAGTTTCCCTGCATCCTGCGAATATCTCAGCTGCCTTGTAGCGCTGAAAATATTCTTTTCATACATGATCTTTGCCTGCTCGTTATTCTCCGTAGGAGTCAGATAGAACATAATAAGATCAGCCGGATACACCTTAACACCATTACGAAGGACATCTATAATGCCACGCTTCGCAATCTCTCCGGACAGTCTGTTCAGAAACTGACGCTTCTTTGCATCCGACTTGAACACGCCCAGCTTATCCATTTCCTTCGGCTGCGTGTCTTCCAGAAAGCGGAACAGGCGCGTCTCATCGACTGCATATTCTTTGTTATAGTCGGCATTGTTTCCTTCTTCGTACCCGTTCTGCTCAACAAGCCACTTTACGATTAAGGATTCCAGGCCGCTTTCCTTGGTATTGGTAAATGGCATAATCAATCCTCCTGTAGAATAGGCACTTGAAATCTACCCATCATTATTTCAGAAATCATCTTATTTTTTTGTTCAAGCAAAAGGTCTATTCTGGCCTGTAGTTCACTGATTTCAGTATCATATTTTTCTGAAATCTTTGGGATAAATCGCACTATTGCATCTTGTTCTTCCTTTGGTGGAACGATAAAAGGAATTTCTTTCATCTTAGGTATTGAAAGATCCCATTGACCAACACGAATTCCATCCGATGCTTGAGCAAAAAAGTTAACGTACACTTTACTCCTAATGGCGTAATGGAAAAACTCTAAATTGTCAAAGGATATATCAAACACAAAATATGCCGGGCTAACAATCCCTGTATACTGCGATACCCCATAAGAACCCTGCCACGCTTTCATCTTATTCATGGCAAGCTGTCCTTCTCTAACAACCTTATAATTGCTCAAATCGTCAGGAATAAAATTATGATTTCCCTCAATATCATCAACATCACGAATAATAACACCTTGCTCTCTTACAACTGAAAGCAATGGTAGCTCTGGATGATTCTTTTCTGAAACAGGATGTAACAACTGCCTGAGTTTCACGGTTTTCCAATGAGCCGGTATATCACCCAACCAACTAATTCCGCTGTATTTCATCGGAACAGTTTTATCGAGGCCCTTGGTGACAAGATCAGAAATCAAAGCACTTCTATGTTCACGAACACTGTCAAGTTTATTTATCTCATCGGTAATCTGCACTAAAGGTCTAAATTCTTTAGGCGAATAAAAATACTTTGTGAAACTAATCTCGTATCCAATTTTTGTTTTCTTTTTATCTATCCATGCCAAAGGTGCAAACGGATGAACCTCATTTTTCAAAAATGCATCAATGCCCCCTTCATAGTCAAACGGCACATTCTCTGTATCAGTTTTATCCTTATCTGGAATCAAACGCCCTTTCTTATCCTTTTCTGGATTTCCATCCTTGTCTAATAAAGGTTGCATAACAGTAACCTGCCAGTATCCAAAGGCCATGTTGTCAAATAGTTTGCTCTGTTCATTTTCCTTCATATCAAGAAAGAGCTGCACTATTTCCTTACGAAGCTCCTTAGTAAGCTCACAATTCTTTTGTCCTTGATTTTTTCTAAGTTGAGCCTTTATTCCAGTGGCATCAATAAGTTGTATTTTCCCCTTGCGTCGTTCTTCTTTTTTATTTGATAGAATCCAAATATATGTGGCAATTCCAGTGTTATAAAACATATTCTCTGGAAGCGCTATAATTGCTTCTACATAATCATTTTCAATCATATATCGCCTGGCATTACTTTCTCCACTGCCAGCATCTCCAGTAAACAGCGATGAGCCATTATGCACCTCTGCTATACGACTGCCAAGTTCCGTATCCTTCTTCATCTTTGCAACATTATTAAGAAGGAATAGGAGCTGTCCATCACTGGTTCTAGGAAGCATCTGCATTTCTTCACCATCGCCAATATACCCATTAAAACGTGTATCAAGAATGTCCTTCTTTCCACCCATTTTTTCCGCATCCGTTTTCCAGCTTTTTCCATAAGGCGGATTTGAAAGCATGAAGTCAAACTGACGGGATGCGTGCTGATCATCTGAGAGAGTTGATCCATACATGATATGCTCTGCTTCTTCTCCATCGCCCTTCAAGAGCATATCCGCAGTACAGATAGCATATGTCTCCGGGTTGATTTCCTGGCCAAACAGATGAATAGCAACTTCTTTTCCCTGCTTATTTGCAAGTTCTAAGAGCCTGTTCTGAGCAACCGTAAGCATACCGCCTGTACCACAGGCTCCATCATAGCAGGAATATGATGCATCCTTGATCTGGTCAGCAATAGGCATGAATACAAGATCCGCCATAAGTTCAACAACATCACGAGGTGTCCAGTGCTCTCCGGCTTCCTCGTTGTTTTCTTCATTGAACTTTCGGATCAGCTCTTCAAAGATGGTTCCCATTCCATGATTATCAAGACCCGGATGCTTCAGAATCTTCTTGTCCGCATCCTTATAAATCGGATTCGGGCTCAGGTTGATATCAGATGACGTGAACTTTTCGATAACAGCGCCAAGGATATCTGCATCAACCATTGTATCAATCTGGTTCCGGAATTTGAATTTGTCCAGGATCACCTGAACATTCGGCGAAAAGCCGTCAAGATATGCTTTGAAATCCGCTTTAAGCGTCTGCGCCTTAGAGCGGCTTGTCAAATCCTTCAGCAAGAAGGGAGAAGCATTGCAAAAAGCCTGTCCCGCAGCATTACACAGGGCCGGCCATTGATTATCGATCTTAGCAGCGTCAAGCTGCTTTTTCATTTGAAGCACCGCGGGCTTTGTCTCCTCCAGTAATGCATCAAGACGGCGGATAACCGTCATCGGCAGAATGACATCACGATACTTGCCACGTACATATACATCACGCAGGCAGTCATCAGCGATACCCCAAATAAAGCTCACTATGGAATTATGCACTTGATTGTCCATTTGTTTTTCCTCCGATTGTCCGTGGCGTATAGTCCGCCACTCTATATTTTCATTCTACGAGAATAGCTGTCCAATAATCAGGACTTATCCTCAATTCTGTTCATCTTTTGTCTGAGCATTGTCATCTGAAGCTCCGCCGGAACGGATCCACTCATCCACTTCTGACAACTTGAACTTCCACATTCTTCCGACCTTATACGCCGGCATATTTCTTTTGGCTATCCACTGTAGAATCGTTTCTCTGCCTACACCAAGATACGCCTGAACATCTTTAACTGTTACCCAGTTTTCGACTTGCAGTTGATCTCCCATCACTACCTCCGTTTTTATTACTTCGATTTCCTTTTGAACTTCACATCAATTTCTATATCAAACATTCGGCTGCCTGGAAAACAGTCGTTTCCCTCGCTGTCAATCATGACCCATTTACAAATCGACGTTTCCTCAAACGGTCTTAGGTCAACAATCACCGAAACCTGCACGCCTGTATTCGGCGGTGTATCAGGTATCTCAACATAGTAACTCTCTGCCCTCGGTCTTATTTCATCGTGATTGGACAGATACAGCTTTCTTCCCTTCCAAGTCTGTTTTCCCAAATTTGAAAAATTCCATGTAACCTCAAGCTTCTCATACATATATCCGAAATAGCTTCTCTTATGCTCCGGCTTCATATAAACGGTATCATCCGGATACAGTGAAGAAATGCGATGGAATGACTGGACTTCCTGTTCCGGCTCTTCCAGATATTGCTGATACATCATGGCCGCAATATCCGCTGCCTCTTCGGTATCACTATCAATAAATGCCCGGAATTGTGCCACAAGCGCTTTTCTAAGAGCCTGCGGATTACTATTTGTGCCTACAGGTATCCCATTCGCACGCATCACATCATCATACTTATCCCTGTCAATGATCTTCTCAAAATACTCATTCAGACCATTTTCATTGAAGGCTTTGAAGGAATCCTTCAAGTCCTGCGACATATGCCTTGACCCATCATAGATCTTTCTTTCCAGAGGAACATCCGCAGATGTCATCTTTCCAGCCTTCGGCTGGAAATAATTACTTCCTGCGCTGTGAAAGCAAAATGATACGAATATCCCGCTGTTCTTCCTACTTGGATAGTACATTTCAGCTTTTGTGCTCGGAAATATCCGGCTGAAATACTCGCAAATTTTCAATCGAATACCCCCTTCCACCTCTGTCCTATGTTTTGTCCTATGCGTCTCATGTTTTTCTTCAGGGCGTCTCATTTTGCCGTGCGAAACTATATATAGACAGGCAAGAGAGATATCCAACCCGACACAGTGAGGTCTTAACTATTCAAGTATACACGATAACATGATATTAGTCAATCTGAATTGGTTGTAAACTCACTCAAACCGACAAACATCCACTTTAACCTGTCGAACCACCGAATCCGGGTGCATCCCCAGATCAAGGATGAAGTTCAGTTCCCGGTAACGGTGCAAATAAACGCAGCTGACTTCTGAACAGAAGGCTGAGCAGGAAGGAGATGAGTTTCGTGACTAAAGATGAGCGTGAGAACTGGATTATCAACATCGAAAACACCGCTTCTACAATCAGCTCCCAAGTGGGATCAGCTGTAGTTGACGCTATATTCCAAAAATACGGTGCCAAAAGTGTTGAAGACCTGAATCCAAGCGATCTGCCGGATGTTTTCAGCGAACTGTATGCGATTGAAGCAGCTCTCAGATAAAGGTCAATGCCCCGAACACGGCACTAAACCGTCCCGCCTGAAGGGTAGCTTCCCTTGGCCAAGGAGGAGTCTCATCTCCCTTCAGGTGGCAACTTTATAACAGGTTCAGCCTTAATGAGACAGCTGACCATTCAACGAAAAATAGGAGGATTCCTATGAATGGCAGACTGTTAAGGACAAACGAATACGGCCATGCGGTTTCCTCCGCGCAAATCAATGGAGGAAATGCGTTATGGCTCAAAAAGCAGATTACAGTAACACTCACAAGTATAGCAACCGCCGTTCTTTCGACGGCAAGCCTGTTCCGGCAGGCAAGGTATTGGTTCCCTTCCGCATCGATCTTTATGATTTGGAGAAGACTGACTACATTGATGCAAACTGTACCACTATGCATCTCGGCGAATTCAGGTACGAGATTGGATTCATGCCTATTGACGAAATTCTGTACGCCTCTTACATGAAGGGATTTTGGAATGAAATCAATGAGGATATGGAGCAGCGCCGTGAAGGCCGCTGCATCATCGGCAAGAACCCGGACGGCACAAATAAACTCTGTCCTTCCACCAAGCGCTGCACAGGATGCCCGAACAAGGGGCTTTTGGAGCGCTACAACCCGAAGCGTGTGGAGATTCTGTCTCTCGATTACGAATATGACGGCGAAGCCTTTGAAATCGAAGACACATCACAGCCGTCCGTAGAGGATCAGGTTTTGGACAAGCTCTGCCCGCCACCGACAGAAGAAGAACTGCAGATCCAGCTTCTGGCACACTTCGATCGGGAGAACCCCCGCTATGCCAAGATCATTCGTCTGAGCCTGCAGGGGCTGTCCACTGATGATATCTGCATCGAAATCGGCCTGAAGTCCAGCCGTGGCCGTCAGGAAATCAACAATGCTCACGATGCCGTTTGTGAGTATCTGAGACTTCGCCATCACAAGAAAAACAGAAAATAATATAAGCCAACAGGAGCGGAAGCACCCATCACCGGATGCTTCCGCTCCCTCTTTTATCCTCTATAAACTGGCTTCCTTCCATTCATCTGAAACAGATCATGCTTCTTAATATCCCGTATGGCTTGCTTCATCGTCCGGCTCCTTCCGTGTGCATGATAAGGATCCGAAACCTGATGTTTATGAAGAATTATCGTTACCTCTCCATCTGACAGCTCCACGTTCCGAAGATACCAGACGTGCCGAGTATTTCGTGACATTAAAATCACATCGTATTCATCCGCTATGATCACTTCAAAATATCTCCGATCTATTTCCTCCAGTTCCTGCCGTGTGTACATATCTCACTCTCCCTTCGCCATAAAGTAAAGCCCAAGTGCTTCTACCAGAATTTTCTGAACCTCTCTGTCATCCACCTCTGAGAAATATCTATGATAGACATCCGCCGGAACCTTCACATTGATAGAGCTTTTTTTCTTGACCTCTGTAACGCTTTTATCCAACGCCAGTATTGATCGTACCGTTTTTTCTGTAATGGTTCCCGCTGCCGCTTTAAGCTTCTTTGCAATATTTCCTTTGATTCTGATCCCATTCTGCTCCAATGCCTTATTGACAAGCTCCTGTTCTTCCTCAGATAAAAACGAAAGCTCCACCCCTGACACCAGTGTGAGAGATCCATCATCCAGCATTTCCTTGAATGTCGGGATCAGCTGATTGCAGCGAACATACCTTGCAATATTCCGGCCGGTCATACCATATTCCTGCCCAATCAGCTCCCTGGACTTTGCCTGCTGGTGGACATCATGTCCACCAACACCAGTCAGTCTGTGAAGTTCTTCTATAATCTCTTCCCGTTTCTTTGTACCACAGACCTTATCATATCTGGCAGCCAGTACTGCAATTCTCTCCGTAACGGTTAGATCGCTGAAAGATCTCTGGATCACATTAGTCTCCAGCACATAAACCCAGGCTTCCTCATCCGTCAGATCTTCTTTCACGATTGCTGGGATCTCTTTAAGTCCTGCAATTCTTGCCGCATTCTGCCTGTTATGTCCCGCCAGCATCTCATATCCAGAGCTGAGCTTCCGAACGATCACCGGCGTCAGGATACCGTACTCCCGAATGCTCTCCACCATGTCATCCAGCCTCTCACCCTGATATAACTTAAATGGATGCCCATGGAAAGGCTTTATCTGATCTACCGGGAGCATCTGAATCCCGTTATCAGGAGCATCGCCGGTCAGCAGATCAACAGCGTCATTGAACAATTTTCTCTTAGGCTGGTTAGCCTTCATATCCCATCAGCTCCTTCCCAAAGTCCAGATACGCCCTGCTCACCTTCGTCTGCGGTGCATATTCCAGAAGAGGCTCACAGTAATAGATACTCTCGCCGACCTTTACAGTACTGGGAATCCTGCTATCGAAGATCCGGATCCTTCCTTCAAATGCTTCCGTCACCTGCTCTGAAATCACCTTACAGAGATTTGTTCTCATATCACACATGGTAAGCAGGATCCCTTCCACCTCCAGCTTCGGATTGATGCGCTTTTTGATCTTCTGAATGGTTTTCAGAAAATCCTGCAGTCCCTTCATCGCCAGTAACTGGGGATTTACCGTAATCACAACTCCGTCAGCCGCTGCCAGAGCATTAATGGTAAGTGCTCCCAGCGCCGGACAGGTATCAACGATCAGATAATCATATCTGTCTCTTAACGGCTCCAGGATGTTTGCCAGCATCCTCTCAGCGCCCATCTCCATCCGAAGCTTCGCATCAACCGCAGACAGAATCATTGATGAAGGAATAAAATCCACTCCATTCCGACTCATAATGTACTTATTCAGATCCGGAAGCTCTTCATCATCAAGCTGCAGCATCATCAGATGCCCGATCGTAGTCGAAATCGCCGCCGTACCTTCAACGCCAAAACAGGTGGTCAGGTTGGCCTGGCTGTCAAAATCAACAGCCAGAACCTTTTTCCCCATGCTTGCAAGAGAATATGCCAGATTGTACGTGCTCACCGTCTTGCCTACTCCGCCTTTCGTAGCTCCAATCAAAATGATTCTTCCCATATTTGCCTCCTATTCATCTGTACGGGTACCGTACTCAATCTGACTCTCAGCCACCCGCCGCTCAAGCAGCTCTCTTCTTCTTTCTTTTACCCTCTTCTTCATTGCCTTTTTCTCATTCTCCATGATTTCGGCTTCAGCCTTCTCCAGCTCTGCTCTTTCTGTATCCGGAGTAATGATCAGTTTACCGTCCTCGCAGACAACAGAGATGTAATCTCCAATTTCAAACCCCAGCTCCTTCAGCCACATTCCCTTCAGCATGATTGTCGGCGTTTCCTGATATTTATAGCCGCTCTGCCCATAAACCTTAATACTTCTTCTCTTTGCCATAGATTGCCTCCATTTCGTGATTGTCATTGATTATCCATTGATACTCTTCTTCACTTCTACAGGTCAAATCATCGGCTCCACCTCCCTTCAGCGATTTCAGGCAAGAAAAAAGCTGCCAATGCTTTTACGCATCAGCAGCTAATCGCTTTCTGTTCGGTGTTCTATTTTCAGTTCTGATTCTTCTCT